>ERZ724508.696-NODE-696-length-22720-cov-5.183984_pt1 | contig 22720 bp, 36 predicted proteins | sample MGYA00376041_ERZ724508 | MGnify/ENA primary metagenome ERZ724508 (study PRJEB28724, sample SAMN07190887) | wastewater metagenome | isolation source: effluent of sewage treatment plant in Hong Hong | place: USA: Christiansburg, Virginia | collected 2016-03-01 ...
CATAATCGTGTATATAATCTGCGGAGGACACTCACTTTGTTGGAAGCACAGGTTCATTTTTCAAATCGCTTCAGCCAAAGGAAGTTAAGATAACATAAGGGTCAGCCCACATCAGTTCGAACTTTCCCTGCGCGTTATAATATTTATAACTTGCTGCACCAATGGCTGACAACGACGACATCTCAGACTTGATGAGCGAGAACAAGAGTATAATCAGCAATCGGGCAAAGCAGGAGCGCAAGAAAGCAAAGGATGATCTCAGACAACTCTCCCAAACAAACAGTAACTCCAATGTACAGTGAGTATGTTATCATAGCCGAAGACTCTCTCAGGGAGCTCGGGCGACAACTGCAGCTCCCACTACTTCAGCATTTTTCAGAATTCGGCACCAGAACCAAGCCCCGGATCCTTCGGTTCGGCCATTCAGCAACCGGTTTACAATAGCTATTCCGTGGGTCCATTGGTTGAGGACATCCACAGCACCACCGACTTGGCCACCCTCCAGAAAAAGCATTGATGTCGTTTCTGCAATAATAAGCTAACCAATGTAAATCACAGTTAGTCAGAGTCCCAGCAGCTTCATTCTTTCCCGAAGGCGAGCAGCATTTGCCCTGCTACCACCGCCATCACTCATAATTACGTTGATCTTCGTACGTCCAGCAAAATCGTTATAGTCTATTCGTTTCTCCAGCAGCTTAATCTGGTAGTAGCTCAGAAGCAGTTCGAGTAGGTGGGTATTCTACTCAGGGTTCACAGACTTGATGGTAGCGACGAGTACGGCCTCACTACCGTTGAACTTCGGTGGCTCGCCGCGGTAGGTCTGGTTATACCGCTCGTGGTAGTAAAGCACAACATCCCTCAGCTGCTGAAAGCTGGGTTGATGGGTCAGTTCGGTAAAGCCATCCAACTCGAAGATATTTTACTGTAAGGTTACGATACGGTGCAAAAGCGACAGTTTCTGGATGAGTTCGCTCCGGAAGTAGCTGGTTGCTTCGTTGCGAATTGTCCCTGCCTGCAACTACTGCAGTTTGTTGAGGATGCTATTCATAAAGCGGCAGTATTGGAGTTGAGCGACTAAGCAATCTTGAGCCTGCTCGGGATTTTGAACCGTATCCACAATAACAGTGCTGTTTGGGGAAGCAGCTACACTAATATTCAGACCGCTTGCTGGCTTCTTCACTATCATGGTTTGGTCGACGAACTTTGGCTTGGGATCGGGGTTGAAGAGAGAAGTTGGGTTCGGCTTTGAGTTACTCGTTTTTAGTAGATTAAATAGTCCAGCTGTGCCTGTGCCAGTACTGGTTCCACTTCCCAAAGCACTGGAAGGTTGGATAGTAGCCTGGTTGTACATAGTAGCTGAGTTTGGAAGAAGTATCGACTTATTGGTCGTGGACATCGGCACCATGGGGAAATGCAGATCGATAGGATAGCGAGAGGTCGTGTTTTGTTGCTGTGGCTGTTGTACCGGTACAACAACTGAATGCGGCTGTACTTGTACTTGCGGCTGTTGTGGCGGAGGTAGTTGCTGAACAGTCTGAGGTTGGTGTGGAATCGTATTTGACACAATAAATTCAGTCAACTGCTCAGGCTCAATCCTCAGGCCTGGATAAGGGTTGCAGCACTTCTTCATGAAGCTCATCAGAAGTGGGTTTGAATGGTGCTCTCTGCTAATATGCTTTTCGATGGGGTCGTTCATGAACAGCCTCAGAAGAGTTCGGTCATCCTCTGACTTCCACGGCACTTTAGCATACAGTGTTTCGTAAGCAATAACACCAAGTGACCAGATATCGCTTTTGAATGAGTAACGGTTGTCCCTGAGAGCCTACGGTGCCATGTAAGATGGGGAGCCGATGTTATAGCTCATCGGTCTTACACACTTGTCGATCTTGACAGCGAAACCGAAGTCAGCGATCTTTAGGACGCCCTCTTTGAAGAAGATGTTCGCCGGTTTCAGGTCGCGATGAACGATGCCTTTCTGGCAAATGTCAAGAAATCCAATGACCAGCTGCCGAAGGATATGAGCCGTCTGTTCCTCACTAAATTATCGTAAACAAAGTACTTCAAACCCTTGTGAGTATGTATCTGGTGACCCAGATCCTTGCCTTCACATAACTCCGTAACGATGTATGTATTGTTGGCGGTTGTGAACACCTCAATCAGACGCAGTACATGTCGAGTCCCTTTCAGTTCCGTGAGACTGTTGATTTCGCTTCTCAGCAGTTCCTTGTGCAGCTCGTCCTTGAGCATCCGCATATCCACCACCTTGATAGCTACAATCTCATCTGTGAGTAGTTCACGGTGGTACTGGTTCGATCGTCGCGTGCACGGTACACGACGGAGCTGTAACCCCTTCCGAGCTCGTCGTTCAGGCCATAGCTGTAGTGCTCTACCTTCTTCCGAGCAGAGTCCTGCCGCATCTATAAGTTTATAGATCTTAATTAGGATAGAATGGCGAGACGCATCATCGAATTTTGCTGGTTATATTACCGCTAGAATGATGCGACTCCAAAGGTTTAAGTTTGCGTCGTCGGCTCTGCCTTAGGTCAGTTGCGAGCGAGATGTTGGATTTATTCAGCTGTGACTCAGCTAGAGTGGTATAGTCTGGACTCTTAGCTACAGTAGCAGCTATCATACCTTTTCGCATAGCGTTCTAGCGATAGCGTGTTTGGCTTTCCATCACCTTCTGCCATTGCTTTTTCTTGAGCATGCAGGGTGACGTCGACATAATACGTTGGTAGAGGCTCTGAATGGCATGGCTGCTACCTTATTCTCTTTGTTTATGTCGCGATACTTGCGCTAGCGGTTTAGCGCAACAGTCTCGCTGAGGTTCTGACTCAGCATTGTGAACTTATTGGCTGGCTGCCGGGTGCTTGACTGCGTTATGTTAGCAAGCTTGTTCAGCAGGATGCGATTTTCGTTCTGGATTTACACTTTCCGGAGCTGGCTGAACTTGCTGGTGGAAGGGTTCATGGGTCGGCTGCTCTGCCATGGAGTCTGGCAGTTCACCAAACCGCGGCTCCTTACCAAGGTCTCGAGATGCTTCCGCTGTTCCTAACCTAACCGGCTGCCCATACGTAGGTCTTCTGACGGATGTCGAGGACAGGTTTGAGCGGATAGCGACTGCGCATTCTATTCCAATATTATTCTGCACCAGCAATTATTTTCCATAAGGAGTTATTAGTGATTCGGTGGGTAACCAACCCGGCACAGCAAATGGTAGGTGCTCGGTATGTTCGAAAGCCATTCCTCTTTGCGAACTTTCTTCTATTTATAAATTAATTCTTCTATAGATCATGTCACTGGAGCAGGGCAGTGGGTTTAGATTGCCGAGGCTTAGCAGCAACCCCACGTCGGTGGTTGAGAGTGTGGAGACACGCAAACCATTCCACTCATTCGTAACGAACCCCTCGAAGGAGATGTTCAGTCGCGTGATATCTGATAATCGAAAGAGCGTCGTATCAGGCATGTCCAAGTTCAAGGTGGGAAGGAACCCTGTACAACTATAACAGCCACCTTCTTAGCAAAACAGACCTGAGTTATCAACGGATGAGCTGCGCATGCGTTAACACCTACAGTCTCAGTAGAACGAGCCTCCGGTGTATATAGACCAGAGGCCACAGCAGCTGGTTGGCACCAGAGCTGTCCACGACTTCTACCAGCATTATAAGAAGCTGTCGCGGGTGCTGGAAGAAAATCGACTGAATGGTCTAGCAAGTAATAGCGAGGGTTACGTAGATTCACCATACACAGCAATCCTCGAAAACAGTCAAAAGCTGAAGGTGCTGCCTGCTTGCTACGGCATGATCCGGGGAGAGGGCGCGAGAAATGTCCTCAAGCTTGGGTACTTGGGTGTATTACAGTAGGAACTACAAACTTGGCGATAAGCACTCACAGGTGCTCTCTTCCGGTCTGAGAGAAATGAAAGATGTGGATGAGTACCTCCTTTCAAGCAACCGGCTTACCGATAAGGGTTTCAACGAGGTGCTGGCATCAGTCAACGCTGATGCCGTAAAACTTGACTTCTCCAACAACCGCATAAATAACATTTGTGGGAGTCTGATGCATCTGCTGACCAACGTGGATTCTAGGCTGCTGTACTTAAATTTGTAGAACAACAAACTCGGAGACACTGCTATGAGCAACCTTGCACTCGCTGTCAGCATCAACAAGACCCTCCGGTACCTGAACCTTCGAAGAAACTTCCTTACCAAGTCCAGCTGTTAGAATCTTTCAACTATCGTCGAGAAGGCGAGGAGTCTCGAGTAGTTGTATCTTGGCTGGGTAACAGTTTCGAACTACTCAGAACAAGTTCAACGGTGCAGGCGCTCGTATGGTGTTCCAGAGGTTATGCAAGAACTCAACGTTGGTGGTGCTGGACTATTCCAATAATGGGCTCGGACAGTTTCCCGGTAATTCAGATGCCGTGTCTGAATTCATTGGCAAGAACATCAAGGTCGCTCACCTCGACCTTAGCTACAACAATTTCCCCTTAGGAGACTGCCAGCAGATTGCAGAATCTTTGAAAATGAACCATACCATATACGGAATACACTTTTCTGGCAACTACGGTTACATCAACCACCAGGGATTTCTGATGTTCGATGAGATGGGGACTTACGATTCGATCCCATGTCACCCCATCAGCAGTCTCGATAGTTGCGTCAAAAGAGCATACGGCCGCCACGATTTCAGCATTCGTAAGGATATTTGCTGGTTATGCGAAGGATGGCTGGAACATACTATCGACCTACCGGCTGACCTTTCTACTTAGAAGGTATTTGCCCTACACTTTTCCTTTGATGGCTTCCGCAAAGTTGAATACTCACTCAAGAATAAGGACGGAAAGCTAAAGGTGATGCTGCCTCCAAGCGATGTGCGAGCATACTACACCGTCGATGATGTCAAGGGAACCCTCCCAAACCACCCAGTTGAAGAAATCTCCAAAGTTGAACTACCAACATGCCTGCTTCAATAGAATCTGGTGTTGAGTGTCATCAAATCTCAAGGTCGTCGCATCGTTACTGACGAGTAATACAAGGAGATCAGTACACCTATAATCCCTCGCTCCGATGGAAAGCAACCCAAGAAGAAGAAGGTTTGGCAGTTTAAGGATTCAGTCTGGGCCAAGGAATGGAAATCTTAAGATAACGTATATTGTTGGTTACCTCAGGAGCTGACGAAGAAGTGTTTTGAGACTGACTGGCAAAACAGCAAGATCCCCAACCTCATAAAGAACCCTGCCGATCAAGCCTTGGTGAAACAGATGATGTTCTAAAACTATCGAAATATCAAGGAAATCTATCGCTACTATGCGGCTTGGAGTCCCTTCGGAGGTACGTGCATTTCTGATTGCAGATATTTGGGCTGTTGCACTGAACCCCTTCACGGAGTTCTGCAACCAAGCCAAACTCATCAGTAAGGAGCTGCCTTCCAAAATTGTTGATCTCACCTTCATTACGACCAACTCCATGTCGGGAGCAGACTGGAAAGGTAATCATCAGGTTCCCGAGAGAGGTCTTACTCGGTTCCAGTTTATGGAGAGTTTGGTGAGGCTCGCTGATGAGAAGTACCGCAAAAACGGTATATTCGACCAAATGTCGGAGTGCATTGGGGCACTTTTAACCGACCATTTGAAGCCTATGTACCACAAGTTTGAAACTGAACAGTGGCGTAGTAGCGCCTACTTCACTGAACACAACGATACTCTGATAAAACTCTACAGGCCAGTGTTCAAAGAAATCTATCGACGGAATTCCAAACTGAAGGTAAGACCGGGTGATAAACCGTTCATGTGCCTCGAGGAATTCAAAGAAGTGTGCCAACTTGCAGGACTTTTCGCTCCAGGATGCGCAGTTGAACGCGACTGCATGGTAAATTATAACGTATCTATGATGACGCAGGTGGACTAGCTCACCAATTAGCGTATTTTCCGCATGACAGAGATCGAGTTCATCGAGGCAATGGCTCGAATGAGCTAGTATCTGACAGTATAAACCCTCGAGAACGGTGGAATGCTTCATCATCGCTTCTAACAACTCATCACGGAACTCATCCAGCGAGTGAGCTCGGAGGACATCCGCAGCCAGTTCCCGCCAGGTCCAAGTATCTTCCAAACAGAACCCACCGAGATCGACTGACCTGCTTTCTTCCTCATTGCTTCCAGTCCATTATAATCTGTGAAACTCTTTCATTCATGAAGCGAACAGAAGCTCTTGGCATATTCATTCCTTAGCTCAACTTAAGCGGCAAGCATTAACCCGGACAGTACACAACAACCAACCAACATAAATCATTCAAAGGAGGACAGTTTAGCCAACGCAGTAGCAACCCCCATCTCAAGACCTAACCACAGTTCAACACACCGACTCCCTTTCCGAAATCTATGCTTAATGTGGTGGGGCGTACTGAAATTGGAAAGAGTGACTACTCTAAACGCCTCCTCTATGAAAATTAAGCGATTCACAATAGATACTCCGAACTGCAACGAAGCTATAACGAATTGCAGGCTTCACTCCAAGCACTCAACGATTAGTATAAGAGTTTAAAGTCTGCCTTTGTGGCGTTGAACAACACCTCCAACAAGCATACTGCAAGCAAGGAAGTAGAAGCCAATAACCTGGACGAGTCGAATTCCGATATCAACGCGGCTGAGGACGACGCTGACGATGTTGACACTGTACGCATGTTGCTCGAGCTGGAAAGTGCGACGAAGGTGAGGCTGCAGTAGGAGCATCGGCAGTTACAGTCCGAGCTAGAATCTTTACGTGGGGAGGGACACCTTCTTACAATGAGGCACTCCAACATCGAAAACGTGCTCCGGCTTGAACGTTAGAACGGATAGCTCCGACAGATAATCAAGAAGATGAGTGAAATGATGGCAGGTGAAGGTCGGCATGCTAAGCAGACCACTCAGAGCAATATCTACTCCTGACAACGACTAACAAATAAATGCCATGCTATCAATTCTTCTTCTTCGTCGCCGATTTGGATTTGCCCTTCTTTGGCTGGTCCTTCGGGCCCACATTACTATGCTTTACTACAGTTGGCTTCCCGAAGAAGGCTTCGAGTCGGGGCTGGATACCCTTGCTCATCGAGCTCTACGTTACTGATTGGCATACTTTAAGACGCTTGAGCGAACCTTCGAGTGTCTTTTCACTAAAATTTTTTTCCTTGATGAGGAACTCCCTCAACCCGTTCTCGTCAAGGCTCCCCTTCTCGAACTTGAACTCGACTTCCTTGTCAACAGGCGGGTTCTTGAAGAGTTACCTCGCGTCTTCATAGCAGAAGTCCTCTGCCTTGGGAAGCCCGAACTTGTATTTACCCTCATCACACCCTTTATTCTCCTCGTTGAAGTAATCGATGATTTTCTCAAGTGTGCGGTAGTCTTGAATAAGCTTGTAAGCCTTGACTGGCCCAATACCTGAGACCCTTGGAACATAGTCGCAGCCACACAGGATACACATATCGATGAACTCTTCTTCTGTCAGACCAAGCTCTTTTAGCATGATTTCATGATTGATTTCGGTCACAGGTTCCTTCTTCTGATTGATGTCTCTAATCAGCAGTTTGGCACCAAATGTAAGCGCATCCATGTCCTCAGTTCCCACACAGTCGACCTTGCCGACCTTGCACATATAGCTGCACTGAGCTTATGCCTCTCCTGGAGCCTGAATAACCTGCACACCAAGCAGTCGTAGCATTTTCATGCAGTCTTCCTTTTCCTTCTTTCCGATAGATGTGGTGCGTTGCTGCTGTTTCAGGGCCTACTCCAAGTTTCCCAGCTCTTTCGCTTCATCAGCTTTTTCAGTTGCCTCCTCTTTTATGCGTCGCCTTCTGAGCAGCTGAATTACCATTATTACGTACCTCTCCATTCTTCTTGGTTGGGGGTTTACCATCGAACACCCAAACTGGCTTCATTCCGTTCTCTAGCAAGGCGATCGTTCTGTTCATCATCCCCAGAAGATGCCCAGTTTTATTACCGTCGTTGTCAGTCAGCACTGTGAGTGCGTTATGGTCATAGCCTTGCGTACTGATGATGAACTGGTACATGGCCATTGAGGCATCCAGCGCGATTGACATGCCGGAGTAGTATCCGAGGTCGCGCTTCCTAATGCACCCCTCTGCGTTCATTCGCAGTAGTTCCATAAGCTTGTAGATGCCCATCCGAGGTAATTTAATTGAATGCCGCCAAATTATATTTGCATCGAACATACACTGCATCACTAAATATAGCGGCGGCGTTCCTTGGCAGCCAGAGTTAACCGACGCACGTAGTAGAATGCCAAGGTAATGCCTAACACCACTGTTACCAAGAATAGGTAGTTGAAGTCTTCAGTGATCTGATCGAAGGTCTGCTCGGGTGTCCATCGGAGCATAAACACATCTGTGCCGTAGGCCAAGACGAATAGGTTTGATTCGAGTTTGCTTGGGCTAAACTGGAGGGCCTTGAGGTCGAACAATCGGAGGTTGTAGCTGAGGAAGTGCAGTGGCACAACAGGTAGTAAATATTCGTACTTCGGGAGCTTTTCAGATTCGAAGACTGCTTCACCAGACGGCCTGCGGGCACTGACGAGCTTCCTGTCGATGGAGTACACCTGGTTCTCTCGAGTAATGACCACTAAGTTTCGCTTGAGCAGGGCCAGTTTCGACGAGCTGATCTTGAGATGCTTAATGGTAAGCGGGAAACCGAAGATTTGTTCTTCGAAGAGAATAGCCGGTCGAAGAGTCGCTGGTGATACTTGCGCCTTGCCATAATGGTACTTATCGATGCTGCATCAACTAAACTGTACATGTCCATAGCAGAGGTTTCGGTCTTGTGCTGGTACTGCTCGACGACCCACAGCTCAAACAGTTTATTCATACGACTGAAGTAGCTCACAACGACTGTGTTCTCGTCGTAAGCGAGGTTGATGGAATTAGAAAATTCCACGTTACGGCGGTACTTGTTGAACAATATATGGCCGTTTGCGCCATTCACAATGTACAGGTTGAGGTCTAAATAGTGCAATCAGTACTGGTGTTGTTGCTACGGGTTAGCACTGCGAAGTTGGTGAAGTCGATGTTCTTGAAGTACACCTTCTTGTCGTCGAAGAGAGGAACCTTGAAGCTCTGGTCACCAGTGAACGATGACTGAATGGCCACCACTTCTTCGTTGCTCGGCAGGTTCAGCTGCCAGATCACCTTGCGCTGGTTCTCCTGCACTGACTCCCCATAAAGTCGGTTAGCATCCAAACGGTAGAAAAGCAGTTCTTTACGTGAACCACTAAGTTCATCGTGCAGCTCGAAGTAGAGGGAGGAGTTATCGGTGAGGATCTGGAGAGTGTTATCGTTGACCTGCTGGACTTCTGGCCTGGCTGTGAGCTGGTAGGTCTTGAGTAGCTGATAGTCGCCCTGTGTTCGGTTGATTTCAGTAATAGTTAGTTCGGGATGATTATACTGCACCACCAGCACCCTCTGCAATTCATCAGCCACAAGTCGGAACAGTCCAACGTGGTCGGAAACTTGTCCAGGAAGCTTTGATCTACATTATTCAACGATACTACTTCCAGAGGATCTTCCCAGTCTTGCTGTCGATATTCATCAGCCAGTTTTGCTGAGTAACTGTCAGCAGCATCTTTCTGAGTGCGAACGTGGTCTCGTAGTTGTCGTTGGCTTCATACTTGAGCACTGGCTGCTTCGTCAGAAGGTTCGACAGTTGGATCTGTGAGACCATCGAGACCAAATTGGTGAGTAACTCACGGCCACCCGACACCAAATCAGACAGCTCTGATTGGATGCGCATACGGAAGTGGTTGATGATGTGAGCAGGGTTCCACTCACGGTGTAAATGACCTGCCAACAATTCTTCGTAGTAGGGGTTTGAAAATTCCTTTTAATTTTGACACTCCAAGAATAGGGTGTCGGCGAGATATGCCAAACCCTCTTCCCGAATCCATCGCGCCTCCACCTGTTTGTCCTTGCTTTTGAGTTCGTAAAAGGCCAGCTGTAGGTCTTCGTACTGCACTAACACGTGCATGTCAATTTCCGACTTTTCATAGATCCAAGCTCGAAGAATGGGGTTATTGGCTGGGGCACTCCACCAGACTGAACGGAAATTTTCACTGGTCACGCGATAGCCGTTATTGTTGATATCGTCCTCGAGTGTCTCGATTGCCAAGAGATGTCGCTTGTGATTTTCGATGTAGAGAGTGTTGGCTGGAACTGACACCTTTGACATATCGTCAAGCCTCACTAGATACTGGTGGCTGCCGTGTTCAATCAGCACCGCATTGCTATAGTTGAAGGAGCTCTTGTAGCTGCCGTCTAGTCTCTTCAACAGTTGCTTGTCGGTGTTGTAAACGTTGATGTGATCCCCGTAGCAAGCGAGAGTAAACTTTTCGGTGGTAACCATTTGTAGGGGTTCTGGCACTTCGTACGAATGTTTATCGCCGAGCTCGCCGTTAAAGACATCTGCGCTGTACAGAGTACTGTTTTCAATGAAGTATACTCGAGCGCTTTGACGATCGGCGTTGCCTCGCACAACCTCGACGAACTTTACGTCGGTCAGCAATTCCTTGAAGATACCGCCTCTAATCTCTCCGAACCTCCTGTCGGTGGCGACATAGCCAGAGGGATGTTGCCATAGCCAATGCTCAATTGGTTAGTTGGGGAGAACGCTGTCCTTCAACAATCGCTGCCATATTCCTTCTTGTTGGTAGATGATGTGGTTGAGTCCTGCAGCAGCGAACTCCCATTCTGCTTCGGTATTGTGAATCAACTCTCCCAAAAATTTGTAGGTGGGTTCCAGCTCAGTCTTCCACTTTAGTTGCCCGCTTTTGCTATCCACTGCACCGTAAATCCCCTTTTCGGAATAAAACCGGAACTCAGTACTTTCGAGTGTTGCAGAAGTGACTTCTCCGAGGTTCTGTACTGACCACTCATTCTTGCCGATGTTACTACGCTTAAGCGCTGATGCAGCCACGATCAGCAGCCAACCCACCACCAGCAACATTCCTTAAGTTGATATGATTATACTGTGCGTGCACTGCTGCAACTTAATTTAATCGTGCAGGTGAGTTGCATGCGAACGGGACAGCACTCCAAGCGATTCGAGGAGGATCCACCCACCAACAAAGGTAACAATCAAGGAGAATGTAGAAATCAACGTGTACATTACCAGAATGCTGCCTCAGGAATGCACGGAAAGACAATACCTCGATAAGCTCCAGGAGAAGGAGAAGCAAATGAAGGAAGGTGATCTCTTGTCTGAGCGACCTTTGGATACAAAACTGTTCAGTTAGAGATAGGTACCTCGAGCACAGAACTGCAAGTGCTGTCGGTGCGAATTGGATTGGAGCACTGGCAGGACATTCTGCAGGTTTTGTGGAGGGTATGCCTGTGGGGACTGCCAACCAAAGAAACGTTCAGTCAGAACTGCAAGTGAGCCGATCAGCATCTGTTTGCTGTGTGAGCTCCGATACCTTTTACAGTTGAGCTCGCAAGTACTTAGCCTTAGCATTCAGAGATACTTACGAAAGCATTCCATCGCTAATAGTGCATTTACGCGTCTGGCCGACGAACAGAACAAACTGGAGAGCCTCTTCGACTACGAAAAGAGGAAGAGGCAGTCGATCAATGGAGAGACTGTCGAGCCTATATCCGAGATATCCGCAGAGGAGAAGTTACGGCAGTAGCTTCGAAACACAGCCAATGAAGTCAGTTAGCTCACTGAAAAGATCAAACGAGCTAAGGAGCTTAATGCCAAGCTTCGAGAACGTTTGCTATCCAAATCGTAATTGAGTTCACAAACTTAGGAGCAAACGAAAGGAGGCAGCTCGTAGTATGTCATAGAACCCCATCGGCTAGGAATAGTAAGTGGACGCTCCTGTTCCTCATGAAATGGAAGCCAGTCATTCAGTCGAGCAGGAAGTTAATGAGAGCTTCATTGGAAGCATCCTCGAGCAGAACATCCAGGAGAGTAGCAGGATCGTTGAGGAGGAAGAGTACAAGCACCGTTGCCACTGCTCTCTAATGTGATATTGTCTATACAATCTTAGCCTCAATACTCTAATTCTATTTGCTATCAGCTCCAGTTGAGGTTGGCCTTAAGAGTCTCTGCGACCCTCTGGATGAACTCCAGGGTGTTGCAATACTTGTCACGGGGAACCTCATTAGAGTTGAACACACAGAGGGCGAGATCCTTGGTCATGAAGCCTTTCTCAACGGTCTGGATCACAGACTTCTCCAGGGTCAGGCAGAAGTTCTTCAGCTCCTCGTTGCTGTCCAGCTTGGCACGGTACTCCAGACCTACATCAATCGAATCGAATACCTCTGGTCCATGCAAAGATGCTTGCAATTGAGTTGGTTGAGGTTTCCTTGCCTGCCTGATGCATACGGTAATGGCGCGTTACGGTACCATGTGCTGCCTCAGCCTCAACTGATCCGTCAGGAGCCAGCAATACCGAAGTCATAAGCCCAAGGGACCCGAATCCCTGAGCGAGACAGTCGCTTTGCACATCACCATCATAGTTTTTGCATGCCCACACATACCCACCATCGGATTTGATCATGTAAGCAACCATATCGTCAATAAGCCTGTGCTCATACCACAGTTTCTGGTCCTCGAATTGTTTACGATATTCCTTTTCGTAAATCTCCGCGAAGATATCCTTGAACCGTCCATCGTACTTCTTCAAGATAGTGTTCTTGGTGGTTAAGTACAGTGGGTAGTTACGCTGCAGGGCAAACTTGAAGCATGAGTGAGCGAACTCAGTGATGCTCTCGTCAGTGTTGTACATGGCAAGCCCAATACCTCCTTTGCCAGTGAAATCGAACACATTCCACTCCTTCTCCTGCCCACTTTCACCTTTAAACACAACCTTGAATTTTCCAGGCTCATTCACCACAAAATCGGTGGCACGATACTGATCACCGAATGCGTGCCTACCAATGACGATGGGCTTCTTCCAGCTGGGTACCAGACGGGGAATGTTACTGATGATGATCGGTTCGCGGAAGACTGTTCCACCAAGAATATTTCTGATGGTGCCATTTGGCGATTTCCACATTTCCTTGAGCTTGAACTCTTTGACCCTTGCCTCATCAGGGGTGATAGTGGCACACTTGATGCCAACCTTACATTCTCTGATGGCTTGAGCAGCCTCTTCGGTGACATGGTCATTGGTGGCATCACGATGTTCGATCCCCAGGTCAAAGTACTTGATGTTGAGGTCAAGGAAGGGGAGAATCAGCTCATCCTTGATGTACTTCCAGATGATGCGGGTCATCTCGTCACCATCAAGTTCAGCCACGGGGTTCACCACCTTGATCTTCTTGCTTTCCATTCAAGATATGTATTATGCGGAGTATGAATTATCTATCAACCGCAGCATCCCTTTTTCTGCGGTGGTGGAAGCCTCTCAGAAAGTTTTTGTCGTGTTTAGACAGGAGCTGGCTTACTTGCTTTCGCCTGGTCAGCCTTTGTAAAAAGCTTGCGGGCGATGCTGCTAAAGCTCTCTTGCACATGCTCAGCGGTCTTGGCGGAGGTTTCGAAATAGTCCATGTTTTTGGATTGAGCGAACTGTTTAGCAGTTTCAACCGACACCTGTCGTTATTTCTCCATGTCACACTTGTTGCCGACGAGCACTAACTGCGTTCCGGGGTCAGCATAGCTCTCTACCTAGTTGAGCCAGTATTTCTCGATGTCTTGGAAGGTGTCCAGACTGGTGATATCGTAGACCAGTAACACTGCATTAGCGTCTACAATTAGCATGCACTATACTCTTGTAGTAGGTGTTGGTGATAGTTCGGAAACGTTCCTGTCCCGCCGTATCCCAAATCTGCAGTTTGATGCTCTTGTTCTACAGGTTGAGCGTTTTAAAGCGGAAGTCCACTCCAATGGTCGTCATGTAGTTTTAACTGAACTGGTCGTCGGCGAATCGTAGCAGCAGGCAGCTCTTGCCCACAGAGCTATTGCCTACAATCACAAACTTGAAGAGGTAGTCGTACTAGCGGTTGCGCATGAGGCACTGTTGGGAATTAAATAATGTTGAGTATATATGCACGGTCAGGGGACGTAGACGTACCCGCCGGTTTCGGGCTTGCGTATGAAATCCCGAGCGACTAGGTCAGTCAGGCATCCCTCAACGAATTTGTTGTTTGGACTGAAGCCGTTCTTCTCGATGGCCTGTGAGATGCATTCGAAGAGCTCGGCTTCCGAAGATTGCTTTTGCCTTTTGAGGAAGCGGATAATGATGCTGTCCACCATAACCTTTCGATCGCCGCTTAGCTCTTCGCGTTTCACCAGATCGAAGGAAGCGTCCTCAGAGTATAGTGGGATATGCTTGTCGCTTTATGGAGTAAACTCCAGATTGAGTTGGAGTGTAACATCGTCGGTGAGGTGACTCGGCCCCAAAACCTTTTCGCTGGAAGTCAGGAGACCGCTCCTAACGAGTGAATACACGTGTTTACGCATCAGTTCAAAATCGATGTGGTTGTCCAGCATCCACTTGCCCAGCTTGACCTCTTTCTCATGGTTGAAGCTTAACAGGAAGTTTAACATTGCGGTTGTCATCTGAAGTTGATGCGTACCTGTTTTGAGGTGAACAGCAGTGACTCCGTTTCCGAAGATTGGATGCCAGCGCAGCATTCGACTGGGGTGTAGTTGGTGATACTGCTTTAAGGTGGGTTGTCTCAGATCAAGCAAGTCCTTGCTAATAACCCACTTGAAGTTCTCGTTGAACGGCCAGTTCTGTTCGGAAAATATTTTTGTGTGGGGTAATGCAGAAACTACCGGCTGTTCTTAGAGCACTCCCTCGATGAACTTGGTCCAGTGGGCACCACATTCCTCTCGCATAAGCCCTACCAATTGATTCTCAAAGCCGATTTAGACTGTACCGGCAATGATCCGTTCCACGAGTAAACGCCGATAACCACGTTCGAACATATCCTTGTCCTTGATGAATTTGAAGATGACCATGAAGTCAGCCATCCCGCTCATCTGTGAATTCTCCTTGTTTGAATTGATGTCGTCCAATAGCTCCCCGATGTAAGTATTGAGCTTATTCACTGTACGAGCTTCCTTATTGAGCCAGGCCTCGAAGGTCAGCTTGACACGAGCAACCAAACTCACCTCGAAGTCCTGCAAGTCGAAGTTGATGCGGTGGTATAGGCCGCTGAACTGCTTTACCAGGCATTTAGTGTTATCCAGCTTCTATAGCTTCTGGCTAAGTCTATCCAGATAGAAGTTGGAGAAACGTTGCAGGACATGATCGTCCAGCTTCGCCAGCACATAGAGAATCCGGAGATACTCCTCAAACAGTCTATCGCATTCTGGTAGTGACAGCAGTCTTTCAACGTTGGCAGCCGCAATGCTGTTGTAAAAAGACTTTAAAATTGTGTCGAGAGCCTTTTAGCTTCCAGCTGGGGTTAGGTACTCTCCCAAGAATACCTTCTACCGCTTGTAGAGTTAATAGATTCGATGTAATAGTTCTCCGGTGTCACCACGCCATTCCCTCACCAACCGACGGTTGACAGTTTTGAGCAGCATCATGTATTTCGTGGAGAGGTGCTGGGCAAAGATACCTTAAGTATTCGGAGCCGAGTCGAGCTTAGCAACCGCTTCAACTGCCTCTCTGAAGAGTCCATGATCCTTGGTTTGATTGGTCTTCACAGAAAACGCTAACGTGCACAATTCGTTGACGAATCGGTTGAACACGAGCTTATCCTCCAGCAGTGCCTATTTGAGTACTGCGTAGGCTAGGTGTCGTAGACTACCTCTTGCCTCGGCCTCAAAGTAAGATGTTTCCACAAAGAAATACACCTTCATCATTTTCTAAATCCCCGCAAGTAGCTGTACCAGCTTCCTCGTGAGTTCCTCCAGGAAGCAGTTCTCTGGGTTGAGCCCAGAAAGTTACTCACGGAAGATGCGTCGCAGTTGCTGCAGGGTGGTCTCTTCGATCTGCTGACCCCGTTAGCCCTTGAAAAGTCGGTATAGACAGTGGTAGCTGTCCTGATAGCTGGTTTCTCTTGACCGACCATGAAACAGTTTGTCGATAGTATCACTGAGGAACCCCAATAGTTCCCCTGTTGTCTCCTCGGTGAGGATCTCCTAGACCAAGCTCATTTAATTCGGCGGTTATGAATGATCGGTGGAAATTAATTATGGATGGGTGGAAGCTACTTGGATTTCAACGGTGGTGGACCGGTAAGCTAGTGGAAAGACAAACATCATCTGGGGGTCATTCACTCCTCGAATTCCAACATCTACTTGACGATGAGGGGCAGCCTTGCACGGTTATCCTCAAGCTTTCTACGATGAGATGAAGCAATACTTCCTGAATTCCTCGAGAACTCGAAGATTTCCTTTGTTCTTTGAGAGCTCATCCGTTTGGAGTGCAAGTGCCTTTGAGCTTAGTTCGTTGTTCTGGTGCTTCTGCACCTTATCGAAGGGGTGCTGCCAGTCCCAGAAGTACTGGTTGTGCAGGTTGCGATAGATGAACTACTGGTCTGAATAGGACAGGGTGTACTTGCGTAGGCACGGATGTTGTTCTTCGGGTTCTCTTACTTTCGAAGATAGCGCAGCTTCGGGTCGATATACCACTTGTTATAATCGATCTTGCGTGGTGGGGAGGGAGGTTTGGTGCCCTGCTGATTCTGGATGGAAAGAGCACGACCCCGGGATAGTGTGCTTCTGACTGATTACGGCATTATCTGTGGATTGGACTTCAAGCCCAACTGTCTGCGAATGCTTGCGTTCAGTTCTATATTCGCTCACAATGAATACCTGCAGTATGCGAGTTATTCTCCAATAGTCCTACCTCGTGAAGGTAGTGCAACTTATTGCTGTTGCGACTGTTGGTTTGTCGACTCGTCCGTTCCTGCAAACTTTTACTTCTCACTCCGTTGCTGTCGCGACTATCCTCCAGACTGTTCAATCGATCGTTCATGCTCCAAATAAAACTAACCCAGCTGAACCTCTATTTTAAATATCGGTGTCCATGAACGGCAGGAACATTCGATTTCGGGTGTAGTCAGCAAACAGCGAAGCAGAAGACGGCATGACGATGAGACTGCAAACCGGAGAAGCCGGCTGGGAGAGCAGTCGGAGCTGCGCCTACCCACAACAATTAACACTGCAGCTTCTTCTTCCGATTCTTACCAAATCGATTACCTTGGTATTCCACCAGTACAAGATTCCCTCACAAATCGAGCTCTTCATCAAGGCGGTGCGAAATGAAAAGTGGAGGAAGCTCGGGTTCATTCGACCTAGCGATAACAGTCAGTCAGGTTACGAAGAAAAGGAACAACGCACAGTGTTCTTGGAGTTCCCCTGTAGTTTCGTGAGGCTCGTAATGCACCAGCCGTATGAGAACGATTACAACCTATTCCAGCAGGTGGCTTTGGAGAAAGTGCAAATCACTGGGGATATCCTTCCGCCGCGAGCACTTGCTCAGTATAATGTCGAGCAACTTCAGTCTGAGGAGGAAGAATCTGATGAGGAACAGGTTCCTCCTGAGACTCAGCGCAGCGAAATAGAAGAAGAAGAGTGCCGAACCGACCGAAACATGGATAAAAAGTATTCAAACTAAACCAAGGCTATCATCCGATAGGAGTTTCAGGAGGTCTTTAAAGAGTTGGAAGCACGAAAGATACAGGCAGTTTAGAGAGAGGAGTACGAGTAAGCAGCTTCTTTAAAGCAAAGGCTCAAAGTCTTTAAAGACTTGGAGCAGAGGCTGAGTGAATTGGAAGCAGCAAAGAGGATTGCCACATAAAACGAAGACTACGAAAAATGTGCCCAGTTAAAGACCCAGATAGTTCTGTTGCGTCAAACAATCGAGCTTGAAGTGAATAATTTCTTCAGCGGTAGACAGAGTGGACCACACAGCAGCAGTATGCTTAGTCAATACGAATCAACACCCCAACAACAGATCAATCTTACGCAGCTCACAGCGATTCCAGTTCGCTACACAGACTACAAGTCAAATGTGAATAATAGCACCATTGAGAAGCCGGCACAGAAGGTTCCCCATGACGATCAAGTTCTGCCCGCTTTGATTCATAAGGCCATGAATGACAACAGACAAAGGCTGGATCTCGAACCAGTACCAGAGCCTAAGTAAGAGAAACCCAGCACAGAATAGCAACAGTAACCACAGCTGAGCAAGCGATTATCGGTTGACGAAAAGTCCCTGAAGAGACTGGAAGTGCACTACTCCAGTATTTCACAAAAGACATGGCAAGACATCTGTACAAAGGATTGGAAGACAAGGGAGAAAGCATTCAAGGAACTTGAGACACTCGAAATACGCACGAAAGAAGTAATGTTGGCTGCTTACGAGTTGTGTTCGATCACCATCACCGACAAACATCCAAACGTCATAATTCATACCCTCCTGTTACTGACGAGGGTCATTCATAGCGAAGCTAATGTAAATCTTAGAAGTCCCCCGCCTGTTCCTCAGTTCCTTAATGATCAGCTTCTTCAAGCAGTCGTTGCTTTGTTGGGTGATTCGAATCAAAAGATTAGATAGCTCTCCCTCAGCACACTCCTCGAAATGCCGGAGCTAGCCATCGTGCCAACAGGACAAGTACTACATCATCTAATACGATCGACCAAGACAACCAACAAACAAAGCCCAAAACTTATGCAAAGTAAGTTACACCTTGCGAGGAAGATTGTAGAACGATATACTCTCACCAACAGTGAGCTGGAAGGATTACTGAATTGGGCAGTCGAGTGCCTAGAAGACAGCTACCAAGAAGTGAGAGCGAGCGCAACCGAACTTATTGTATCAGGCTTGATGCCAAGACTCGGTGAGGGGCTGGTTCGTAAGAAGGTGCAGCACATCCGCAGCAACATCCTAGAGTCTTTCCTGATGACTTTGAACAATAGCCTGCAGTTCGATCATTAGTAGCACAGCTAATTCAACCATGTACACAGAGTTGGTCGTGACAATACGCTGGTGGAATACGACGAGTACTACGCCGGAAGGAAGGATGAAGTGCATGAGATTCCTCTACAAAGTGGCAAGAAGCAGCCAAGACAACTGATAGAACCCCCTCTGAGCAGCAAAGATAAGAAATAGACACGAGTGCTGGAACTGACACACTAGGAAATTAATTAGTTGGAACAGGAGCAAACACCAGACCTGAGTAAATGCGACTACTGCCGGGCCCCGTTGCAAATTGTAGGTACAGTAGAAAATGCCTTCCTTGAACACATCACAACGTGTTGCCGAGCTGTCGTGACATGCGAGAAATGCGCTGGGTGGGTATACATCCGTGATCTTCAAACCCATTTGGTCAAGGAATGCGAGGCAGATAACGGGGAGTTGTACAAATAATGCAGGAAGTGCCGGTTGGCCTTTCCAAGCAGAGACATGTATGCACATGAGGCTCAGAACTCCTGCAAAGCATTGCCTTACGATATGGAGAGATGCCAACTCTGCGCAACTAATATTCCGCCAAACGATGATGCTTGGTTAAAGCACTGCTATGTGTGCCCCAACAATTAAAGCAGACCCCCGAAATGATATTGCTTCGATTAGATGATGATGCAAAAATTTGTATATCAGTCCAGCGGGTAGTAGGGGAGTCGATGGAAAGACCGACTAAACACGAGGTCGGCGATAAGTGGGAGGTCTGGACGGCTGGTCACCGCGAGCTCTTCAATCTCCGAGAGGAAAAAATGCAACAGATTTTCGTTACGGTCGTACTCTCGCTTGTAGGAAACCGAAAGCAGCTGTTAGAGGTACCTCACAAGGTTTGGTCGTAGGTCTTCGAACTAGACTTAGAAAGGCACTCGAATAAGTTTTTGTCGGTAGCCGTCGTGGCTCTCAGGACGATAGTTTTTGAAGGCACTGCAGGTATAGTGGATGGCTCGTGCTAAACTTTCCACACCGTTGCCATTGAGTCCCGGATAGTTCTTTCGTTCTTGGATGCTCCGCAGACAGTGAACTATGAGCTCAGGTGAAAATGGGAACTCAATGTCCCGATGAATGATATCGTCCTGGAACCTCAATTGATGCTCAGTCTATGGCATTACGTGGTACACTTTGTAGTGGCAGTCAAGCGGGCATAGTCTCTCAACAGCCTCCGCCAACTGTTCGGGTAGCTGTTCGTAGAAAGGGTAGTCGACGAGAATAATGCAGTTGCGGCTTGAAGTGAAATGGTGCTTGTGTCGACGAAAGTGCATCTCCAGATCCTCACGATCAAATATTCCGAGCCGATAATCTGGCGACCTGGAAAGGGTGATTGCATAACATCCGAAGTTTTCTGCTTGTGCTCTCATTGCTTCCAGCAAATCTGACTTGCCTAACCCAACTGGTCCAACAATTAAGTAGATCAGGTAGGTGCCTCCGTCATAGTTTTGGAACTCCTCAGCAGCAATCGCCGCGATGCTCGGTAGGTAGGGCGATACAATCACCTGCTACAGCGAATAATTCTCCTCTTTGCAGTACTGCATCACTTTGATGCGCTGGTTGAACTCCAAAGCGCACTCCGGAAGAGATCGGAGGCACTGGTAAAGTTCTGCATAGTAAACGCAAGGGAAGTAGCAACGCTACTCCATCAAAAATTCGTCTGAGTTTGTGATGATACCAAACATCATGTTCTCAAACAACAGCTGTTCGCGACTTGGTAGGACATACTACCCACCATCACAGCCCTCACCAGAGAGCACCACGTAGGTGTGCTGACGGCAGTGTCTATTTCCGGTTGTTCTGTGTTCCAGTTCTAATAGTCGAGAGACGAGCTCCAGGCGGCTCGAGCAAGAGTAAATTGGTTCGAGAAATTCCGGCAGAACTTCAAGTGAATACTTGGCAGCAAAACGCTGAAATTCAACCAAGGGCATCGCCTCGTTGCTATTCCTGATCATATGACTGAATACTAGCGTATCCTGCTTCTCCTTAGCTACCAGTACATTCCCGACCAGGCTGTTCTTAAAATCGGCCAGAAGCGAAAGATTGAGAGTCCCCGCGAACTTTAGGAATTTATTGGCAGCTGCGTACAATACTGATCCCTTGAGATTGGTGGATTCATCGAATAGCAGTACTTCGTCTTCTCGGCTCAGCCTGTACCTTCTTCGGGCCTGACAGTACTCCACGAATAGCAGTTATTCCGAAGATCCCCTTTGGTATAGGTAGAGTGCAAGCTGCCGAGGGCTTCTATCGATGGATTCCAATAATCCTACAATAACTCGATGAGAGTACTCATAACGATTGGGTCGCAGCTGGACTGACCACCACAAACCACTACTTCCAAATCCTTGATCATTTTCTTGTTAAGGGATGTCGGAGCTGGGAGAAATACTTGAAGTCTGCTGCTCCGACTGGTGTGCTATACGCTTCCCCGCTGGCTCACAGGTCGCGAATTCAGCACCTCTACGGCAAGACTAGACTGCCTCTCGGATGGATCATCGATGCCAGTGATTGTCTCAACTCGCTGCACCTACTGATTTACGACTTATGCTACCTGCTGAGTAACTGACCCCCGACCATTCATTTCCCAGACTGCTCGCCGACCAACACGACGTTCACCTGATCCGTCACTCCCGCTGATAATGTCACTCATAGTTCGTGCTAACTTATAACTTCCGGCGGTGCAAGTATCTATGCGAGAACGATTAGTATTGAGGGAGTGTCATTGGTGTTCGCGGAGCATTTCGATGAGCTGCTGGAGGCATGACTACATATCCGTGCGGCGTCTAAAAGGCATCTTACTAATTTATTCCTTGAGCTGCTCGACCTTACGGCTCACCCGAATGCATTCGTGTTTGGGCACTACAATTAAAGTGAATTCTCTACCTTTTGGCTATTACTTCTTTACTCCAAACTGCTGCTTAGATGGCAATACTTTGATGCTACTACTGTTGCTGACCGTTGTCATGGAGGACGTGAGGCTGGCCCGAGTATCCACCACAGCCGTGGGTGGTTTGACCCGTTGTATCACGTTCTTGTTGATATTGGCTCCCTGCAGCTGCTTTATTCCACAGACATTCTCACGATTCTAGCGATATTATTGCTTCCCGCTGGCAGTTTTCTCAATCACCTCAATGGGTACCGAAGGTTGTGGGTTCTCCTCAATAATGTTCAGAGTTGAATCCAGCATGGTAAACTTGTAGAAGTGTTTATGGCGTGTCGTCTCGGCTGGAGACTGCAGCTCTGGGCTATGACTGTTAGGTTGGATGCCGTTGTGGTTAGTCTCAACATCGAGTTGAGTAATCACTCGCTAAAAGGGGTCGCTTCCGAGCTGCTGGTCATTACTCGGATTGAAGGATTCCTTGCGCTTGAGAATAGTGTTTTTTAGGCATTGCTGGATGTTCTCGAGATCGTTGCGAGCGCTGATGCCTAGATGCTCCCCTTCTACGTGGTTGCTCACAGGTCGAATAAGCATGCGTTGCTCTCTGTAGCTATTGATACGGCCAAGCTCGCTGGAGGAAAAGGAATTTGACAGTTTGGAAGCCGACATGTCGGGTATTATAATTTCTAAAACGGTTGTCGTTGCGGCCGACGGTCGAAAGGTTCGATTGTCTTCCATAAATGTTTTTACAATACCGACTGTGGCATATTGTGAGAGTATTGGGCAACCCGCCCTAACTATAATAATCGAGTCGTTATGAATAAGACCAGGCGAAGTCATGGGGCTCATAATAAGGAGAACCTCAGGGAGGCCGAAGATGAACTCACGGACCTTCGGTAGAAGTATTAGGCAGTCTCTAAATACTTCCAAGCAGTCGTTCAGA
>ERZ724508.697-NODE-697-length-22704-cov-5.957482_pt1 | contig 22704 bp, 34 predicted proteins | sample MGYA00376041_ERZ724508 | MGnify/ENA primary metagenome ERZ724508 (study PRJEB28724, sample SAMN07190887) | wastewater metagenome | isolation source: effluent of sewage treatment plant in Hong Hong | place: USA: Christiansburg, Virginia | collected 2016-03-01 ...
GCCTACCTGCAAGCCGAGCATAGGAACTACAACAAGCTGAAGGCGAAGTATGATTTCATCAAGCAAGGTTTCCTTGCTGTGCAGGAAGGACTGGAGGATGACGACTGCCCAGCAGTGAGTCTGGAATAACTCATTACCGGTTCGGTCGAGCCACCTCAAACCTAATCCATTATGGGTTCGCAATACTGCCTGACTGATGAATTGCTGATCACAAACACATACGCACAGGCTACCATCATGAGCCAGCTCTCCGAGTCGAACAATGGCCAGCTGGAGCATCGGCAACCAAAAGCCCAAGATGCAAGCATCTTCGAGATAAACGTGGTAGAGATATAATGCTCGAAGACCTCAGAGGCAAGTTCAGAGATGCAGCTGGCTGAATATTTGGAAGCTTCGCATAGTGAAGAGGCGACACCGAACAAGCAAACCAAACAATCGACCACACGACAAAAGTTCGATACTCCACCGTGATATTAGTTAGATTTGCAGACAGTGTCAAAGTTTGCGTTTGATGTGGAACCCAAAAGATTTGGGACTCACAAAGGTCCTGACGAATGGACCCTTATTGAATATTCGTGTTTAGTTGAAAATTGAGTTGCGCTTTTCATCAATTCTTCGCATTCTATCCACGACTTCAGAAGTCATCTGCTGGCTGATTTCTTTTTACAAACTTAGCGGCATCGGTGGGCTGAAGCTTCTCTCCCTTATCCCATTGAATTTATGGGATGCTTCCAAACGAGCTTGTCTCACTGTCCGAAGTTCCTTCGAAACTTCCGTGACGAGGTCATCGGCACCCTCGCTGGCTTGTTGGTGAAGTTGCGTTCGTTTCGGTGCTTACGGTGGTGTGCCTGATTCTCTGTTGATGATGTTGCTGACATATGAGGTCTATCGGGGAATTTATCTGGCCATTTATTTGGACTGTCCTGCCCTTTCAGAGATGCCTTGACCGTTATAGTAGTCCCTAAACTTCACGAAGTTGTTTTCTGGACTGAGTCTGTTTCGGTTGAATTTCACTTCCTTAAAACCATTGGTCTTGCGATGGAAAATGGCTTGTAATTTAGCTTGCTCCTCAACTGTCTAGTTCACAAGGTCTTCGTTGGTTTTCATATTAGAGTTTGCTCTAATGGCCTCGACAGGATAATCCCTTAATTCGATCGCTCTGAGCACGGGCTCGAGTAACTCTGGAGCAAGATCTTCATCTTCAGAGTCCTCATCGTTATTGTCTGAATCTTATCCTTCGGTGAATTTGTCGGTCTCTTCTTCAGTAACTTACTGTGTCCCTCTCCGAGAGATCCTTCCAAGCATATTTTCCAATGTTAATATCCCCAGACCAGATCTCATGTTACCCGCAAGATCAAGATTGGTTGTGCGGTTGAGATCTGTCACCGTCCTCACTAATTACGAACCATCAGTGTCTATGTGTTTTCTCCCCTGATGGTGAGCCTAAGAAGGAATCCTAATTGATAATTTTCTAGGTCGAATAGCAATTGGCTTGGTCTTCACTCCATCGACTTTTTTGGATTTCAAACGGGGTTGATTGTTACTCGACTACCTTGATAGCTCCTCGCTTTGTTCAATCTTATTGATCAGCTTTGTTGAGACATAGGACCTTTCTTGGGTCGGTTCTGACGTAAGTAGAGAACTCACGACATACCCAAACTCCTCCCCAAATAACCTCCAATCATCAACTCCGATGGGATAGGTTCTGCCATCACTCTTCTCAACCAACCCCAAAGAATTTTCGAGGGTAAAGCTTAGTAATCGTTGCCTGAACTGATAGTACCCACGGGCTGTTTCAATCTTCTCCTTTTAATTCCGGAAGCGGCAGCTACTCAGTTTAAATAACTCACTGCTCTCCGAAAGCCAATCCGGGAGGCACTTCACTACGTCATCAATGCTGTACGTTGGTTGCTGCCGAAGGTCGTCGGCCCTGGGCCAAATATAAAACTGTTTCGGAGAATGGAATGGCCGTGGAGGTCGATGAATGCAAGTACTTCTCCTTGCTTCTGTAGCTCATCAACTAACTTTTTGAGGGCCTCTATTTCAGGGAACAAGTCTGCCTTGCCACTGTTAAAGTTTCTGTTGTAATCCTTGCCAGCAATGCCAGTACGATAGTTGCCAATGAATACACCGTCGGGGTTCATCATGGGAACGATCTTAAGCGTGGCTTTGTGCAAGAGGGTTTCAACTGCCTAACCACCTGCCCTGAGCCATTGAATGAACCCATCCATGACCCACGATCCCGACGATTCACCTGGATGCGAACGAGCAACAAGAACAATAAACTTCTTAACTGACTCCCCAGCTCGAGTGCTATTGGATATGGTTAGGAGAGGTGTTGTAAGCCCACATATCGTTTTGATGAGCACATCGTTGCGTACAGCGATGTTTGGTTTGCTATCGATACACACTTCTTCGATTTGTTTGCACATGTAGCTGTAGCTGTAGGGAGGACATGCTGCAAAGTAAATCTAATCCCCTTACTTTCTGAATTCATACGTAAAGCTAAGCACGTAGTAGTTTTTCTTCTAATCCTGCGAGTCCTATGAATAACTCACATTCGAGCCGTCCTGCAACCAGTGCTGGCGGTAGACAGCCTCCGCCTCATCAGCACCGACCTTTTTCAAAGCCTCCTGATAATCCATTTTGCTGAAGGTGTAAGGTCTCATGCCCCTCCGATACAGCGACTTGCGTTTCGCAAACCGAAAGATGTTGAATCGGAAGGTGTTGTTGTTGTTGTTTCCCTGTACCTTGCGATAGGCAACACTAAAGAAGTACCATTGACGGTGTCCCTGTGTGTTGGTGTCCACTCGGATATACAAATCGTACTCGTTCTCTCTTGTCTAGACCCTTTATACAGCCACACAATACCTTAATCGCGTAGTTCAGATTTCCGCATTCAAACTTACTGTTAAACGATAATGGTTCCTTGAGTCTATCCTTCCAGTGTCCGAAGCCTGGTGTCTGGTTGTAATCGGCTTCTTTGAGTGTTGTGAAATAGCGGTCGGAGGTCCTTGGGTTCATCCCTCGATAAACAAATGTTCCGTAGTTCATGTACTTATCCTCGATTTTTACGATCGGCACTCGAGGGTACGGATTCGGTTGGGTTTTCTTCCTTTCGGAGACAGGTGCAATCTGAGAAGGCAGGCTCCTCCTATTGGTCTTGCTTTCGGTTGATAATTTCTTCGTGCGACCGAGTACTATGTTCTGGCGAACTTCCTGCCGCCCGCTACGGTTGACTCCATTAACGAACGCTAGCGGTGGTTTGGTTTTGAGCTTGGGTAGCTGACTGCTATCCTTGTGACGCGACAACGAGAACTATCGTTCGTCTTCGTTGGCTGACCTTGCTGCCTTACTGAATTTTCTTGCGGGTGGGTTTTTATCGTCGTGGACGGAGTGCTGGTCAACAATTAGCAGTGAGCCGTTGTTGCTAATTTCGTGTTAGTAGATGAACCCCTACCAGTCTGGATGATGCTGTGGGGGTTGCTTTCCTGTCTGCTGAAACCCAGAGTGTTCATCGTTGCGATGCTTCATTCAGACTCTCCCCAATATAAACAGTATGAGAGTGGAAACTTATAGTCATCGGTAGCTCGGCGAGCTAGAAACTCGCATTACCATCAAGAGGCTTATCGACGAAAACAAGACACTTGCGCAGTTCAACGATCCGGAAGTGCAGCACTAACTGATGTTTAGCTGTGAACTCATCGTGCATGGCTAGACAATGCTACCAGTGCGCCGAACACGCTTTATGAAGAAACTTCTGTACGATGAGCCTATTGTCTTTAACTATCGGTATCGGGATCTCGCATACAACTCCATCATTGCCATCAATATCTGGTATGGTCTGGCACTAGCTTAGGTCAACGGGAAAGAGTTACGATGAGGAACGGCCACTCGGTTCCACAGTGTTCAGTCTCTTCGACGATAGGCTGAAATTGCGGCAGGGCAAATACCACTTATTGATATGGCCAGACCGTCGGGCAGACATCAGCAACGAAAGCACAACACCTGGGCTAACCACGGACAAGAACATCAAGTAGCTCAACTACATTACTGACCGAGTGGAGTACTATGAAAAGCACAGCAAGAACGTCAAGATCGATAACCGCAGCGAAGAGATTTTGAAGCTAAAGCTCCTGTACACCTACCGGAGCATCCCCGCAGCATTCTTAGAAGTCGAGCTTCCCACCTTCAACTACCCCGTTATGTTCGAGGAGCCAGAGTACAGTGCAATTGAACATCGTGGTGATACCAAGCAAAAGATAACTGAGGATTCATTCGATGATGTCATACTCTTTTCGGATCCGGACTACGACAAAAAGCTCTCGGATCCGCTCGAAGAACTGTTCTTCTACTTCGTGAGAGAAACCGAGGGCAACAATCCCCAGGAAGCCCTGCCAACTCGCTAAGAAATGCAAACGATTGAACTCATTGCAAACAAGCCACAGAGTGTGGAGATGAAACCCAACGAAAAGTTGCTGTTCTTTAAGTTCAGATATGCACTCTCCACCAACAAAAAGTTCCTGGTCAATTTCTTGCATTCTGTGCAATGGACCAACCAGCGAGAGGAACAATAGGCCATTGTGCTACTCAAAAAATGGGCGAAGATTGACAGAGACGATGCACTGCATCTGTTATCATCTGCCTTTTGTGCCAATTCACTGTATAAAAAGCACAGCCAGCGCCCACCAGCCAGCATGAAGATTATTAGGGAATATGCTAGCAGCATCGTGTGTGAATCTACCAGTCGCTAGTTGGGTGAAATCATGCTACAGCTGGTGCAGGCTCTCCGATACGACGATGAGGATAGCGCACTGGCTACGCTACTGACGGATCGTTCAGTTAAGAGTCTCGACGTAGCCTGCTTATTCTTCTGGTACCTCAAAGCAGAGACTTAACCAACAAACACCCGCGATGTCAATGTAGAGCTTGCCCTTGAAATCCGAAACATGTACAAACGGCGATTGGAGTGGCTGTAGCAACAACTTGAATGCGGCAACGCCGAGACATTCGAAGTGCTATTGGAACAGCAACGACTCGTGGACCTACTAAGGAGCCTCTCAAAACACATCAAATCAATGGGTCGCGACATGGACAAAAAGAAGGAAGAGTTGAGGCGTAAAATCGTTGAAATTGATTGGAAGTTGTTCCAAAGATTGAGGTTCCCATTGAACGTTAACGAGACTATCCTGTAGCCGATCAAAGCTGATTGTACTATCTTCAGCAGTGCTATGGCTCCATTTAAGCTTGCCTTCGATGGCCTTTCTGGAAGCGATCCCCATAAATTGGAGTTCATCTACAAAAGTGGAGATGATCTGCGACAGGATCAGTTGATTCTGCAAATGTTCTCGCTCATGGACTCGCTTCTCAAGGGAGTGAACCAAGACTACAAACTAGTTCCTTACAAAGCACTGGCTTGCAGCAAATCTGATGGCTTTGTCGAATTCGTGCCTCATACACGTACCCTCCAGGATATTCTCAAGACCTCGCCGCTTTCGGAGTATCTCAACAAGCTGGCGAACCACAACTGTCCCATCTACCAGCAACTCTTTAAGAAAAGCGGTCATATGCCACCGATGACCTAGAAATTCATCCTCGACAACCAGCAAACCGTCATAAATACCATCATGGACAACTACATCCTGTCTTGTGCTGGCTACTGTGCGATCACTTATTTCTTCGGGTTGGGCGATCGTCATCTCTAGAATCTCCTCATCAACAACTGCGGACAAATCTTCCATATCGATTTTGGATTCATCTTGGGAAAGGACCCTAAGCCATACCCACCACCCATCAAACTTAGCAAGTAAATGGCATAGGCGATGGGCGGCAGGGATAGCGAAAACTTCACTCGTTTTAAGTTCAAGTGCATCGAGGCCTACCTGTACCTGCGACGATACAGCAAGTTGATAACCAATCTCTTCGAGCTGATGATGCACAGTGGCATCAAGGACCTCAACGACGACACAATGAACGGCTTATACGAGAAGTTTTGTCTTGACATGAACGACAAACGAGCAGAATAACATTTCCTACTGATTCTCGAGGAGTCGCTATCGGCAGTGTTTCCAGGTATCAACGACAAGATTCACAAGTGGGCCAGTTACTGGCGCTGACACACTCGTTGTAATATGCACTCCGACAGATAATTTGCAGATGAACTCAAAGAGCTCAGCGATGCTGAGGAGTTTGAGCGCATGCTCAAGAGAACATACCGAAGACGAGAGCCCGTACCACCCGAACATTGGGACCTGTGTGAGTGGAATCCACGAGAAAGTTCCGTGAGGATCGCCAAACGACCCGTCAAAAAACAACCGAGGATTCATGAACTCCCGAAACTGGTACTACTGCAACCACCGAACAGCCCACCACCGTTACATGTAGAACATCGCAAGCGACGCTCTATAAGCAATCTTGTGCCTGATACTAAAAGCCCCAAACAGCTCCCAGAGAACCCAAAGAAGCGAGAACCCTCTGCAACGAATATCAAGGCAAGCATGTCAATGTAACGGCATGTGAAGCTACACCCAATTCTTATAAAGCTTTCGACAGATGAGGAAACACAGCAACATCGGGTGCCTGCTTCCAATTACCGGTCAATCAATGTCAGCGATCCCAACTAGATGCTTAGCAGAATAAAATCTAAGGTGCAGAACCTCTCCAAGCTAAAACGGTTGCAGGAAGAGTACAGCGACGAACGAATAATTGCTGCGACTCCGACCAACAACGATCAGTCCTTCATCAACCGACTGTTTCGAACGAAAAGAGCCAGACCAGATCCTTCTTTTGGAGCACAAAATGCATCCGAGGAGCCAAGCATCCTGTTCAGCTACAAGTCTTAGCAACGCTATGCGTGACTATAAAATCACCCTCATCACTTTTTCTTCTTACCTTGAAAGGTGGAGTTCATACTGCGGCTGCCAGAAGGAGTCTTCTTAGATTTCTCTTCGCAGAAGGGGATATGTCGTTAGGCTGCGTTCTTGTTAAATCGTCGACCGCAGAAGTTGCACAGTGTTAGCAGCTTCGTTAACCTCTATCGTACGTTCTTTTATTGGTTCTACACCTCCATCTACTCTTTCGATAGGGGACGGTTCGCTGCTCGTTTGATACCGGCTCTGAATGCAGCACTCTGTAGCTTCCACTTCGGAATATCTCCTTGAGGTTATGGCGCTTTCTGGGGTTGCTTTGAAGGTGCCTGTACAGCTGGTGTCTTCGATTGCTGCTTTTTCATCGGTTTTTATGAATACTGAGGAATTTCGCCTTCGGCTTCGACCTTCCGGTGATTTGCAGAATCAAACACCTTCCGCTTTTATTGGAATACCTTTCTACAGATCTTCTCGTGCTTCTCCAAAACGTCTTCCTTGAACTTTCTGCCGCAGCCTTCCGAGCATTGCACAAGCTCACCAGTGTCATCATCGTACTCTCTTGGTTGCTGGTATTTCTGAATAGGTTTGCTTGCTCCTTTCATCTCTCTCCGTAGTTGCTACTCTATCATCCGTTCGAAGTCAACGTTCTTTGGCTGGATTCTTATCTACTCGTTTGGATTTATGTATTCCTAGACTGGCGGTGGAGGAGGCTGCTGTTTTTGAAGAGGTGGCTTTGGCTTATCTGATGGTGGTTTCCGCAATGCTTTTTGGCTCGGGACTTCAGGCTGATCGTCCTACTATCTCGAGCTCTTTCTTCCAGGTGGCGGAAAGTTGTTCTTCGGTTTAATCTCCTCACGTTCAGGCTGTTCAGTCTGATCGTTCTCTCGTCCTCTGCTCATGCCTCGTTGACTCATTTTCTTCTTCAGCAATTGCAGCCCATTTCTCGCCTCCATAATCTTGCTTTGAGTCATCAAATCCTCCTCCCTAACCTACATCACAGCTATCCTACCTTCTGCTTAGGTGGCAGCGGAACTGGTGGCGCATTCTTATCATAAGAATCCTTTTTGATCAGATTCTGCTAAGACTTATTGATGGACGATTGACGTTGATTGCGCAATGCATCACTTTGCTGCTGCTGCGTTAATTTGGACGTCTTAGCGGTGGCTTGTGGGTCTACCTGCTCCTTAAACTTGTCTACATGAAGGTGGGTGTACCTCTGGAGTGGGAACCGTTGTTCCTCATCGTCGAAGTTTAAACAACCTATAATCATGGGCTTCGTATTTTCAAAGCTGTTCGGCCGGCTCGTCGGCAAGAAGGAAATCAAGATCCTAATTCTGGGCCTGGATAATTCGGGCAAGACCACCATACTAAGTAGGCGCCGCCAGCGAACGTAGATAAGCTGCATCTGAACGATGTGATTCAATCGGTGCCGAGTACCCTCCACACGCTAACCTAGCCATCGGATTCAATATGGAGACCGTCAAGTATAAGAACCTTTCATTCCAGGTGTGGGATCTCGGTGGGCAGAAGTCTATCAGGTAGGCAACACGTAAGCCAATGTAGAAAATACTGGGAGATGTACTACCCCAACACTAACGCAATCATCTACGTCATCGATAGTGTCGACCGTTAGCGGTTCGGGACTGCCAACGAATAGTTGAGGAACATCTTGGAGGTAGCGTCATAAACTACTCAGCATGACATGCTCAAGAACGTGCCGATCATGCTTCTGGCTAACAAACAAGATCTCAAGGAGGCTGCCAGCGAAACGGAGATCAGCTAGCTGCTCAACCTAGTCTCAATCAAGGACCGCGAATGGGTCATTTTTAAGTGTTCAGCCTATTCAGGGGCAGGCCTTAATGAAGGCATGGACTGGCTGGTCAACAAGCTCGCCAAGTGATTAGTTGTGCGGGTGCTTTATCAAGATAGCAGCTGGTCCTTTGTGAGGATGTTGTAGTCGGTCTTCAGACGATGGCGTAATTGTTACTGCCCATCGGTATATTCCCGTACAAGGTCGCTGAATTCCTGATAGCTCGCCAACGGTTGGTAGCGAATAAGCCTGCGTAATAGGACTCCCTCTGGTGCTACTTGTGGTCGGCGGAGGTATGTCGATGGGTTAGTTTCTAAACAACGAGGGGCCTATATAACTAAGTGAAGTTACCTCGGGAAGTGGATCCAGAGGCTTAGTAAACTTTTCGGTGTGCAAATGCGGTTTCGCTGTTGTTTTTCGCGAATATTGGAGATATGTGGATTACGCATCCACTGGTTCTTGGAGCAGTTAGTAGCAGTCTTTCTTCGCTCGTTCCAAAAAATTGCTCACCTGTTCCTATGAGAGCAACTGCACGCCACTCCCATCTCTTTTCAGCACAAACAGACGCGGTTCCACGAAATTTTTCGGTGTTGGCAAAAAGAAATTTTCGCTGATAACATGGTAGCCGTTACCAAACGAAGGTTCTTCCTTTCCAGCCGAATCATTGATGTTCAGGGACACTGCAATCTTAGTCTCGCTTGGCCTGTCGAGATACAGTTTGAAGTGGTTACCCTATGAATCTTGAGTCTGCATACTCCCCTCTTATAAGTCAATATGGTACACTCCTTCCTTCCAGTTTTAGCGAGTGGTGAACAGCTGTAGCCAAGACTCAACTGAGTCGAGCTTGTCCAGCCGCTGCCGATCTTCATTTGCAATGTAAATAAGTTCCTGTGGGCATATTTTGAGGATACTGCCTTCCTACAAGCATACCAATCGAACCGGACTGGTAGTGTACACCCCATCTCTCTCGACCTTTTCGTGATAAAGGTAGTAATTGAGCTCTTGGCAAAACACCTCGTAGATATATCCGTCACAGCTCCTCTCGAATAGATTGTCATGACCAAGCAGCGCATATGCTGAACCATAGCCAATAACGTTTTCATCGATGAATTTGTGGGGTTCCAAGCGAACCCTCACAGTAGGATACCCGCTCTTTGTGGTAGTAGTGGTGTGCCGTTTGGAGTCAGTTGCAATCGTGGTCCCATCCTTAAAGGTTACGTAGGTGATACTGCCATCGACGATCGTTACAGTTTAATCCGAGCGGATAAAAATTCGTTTCTCTCCTTGCTGAATCGACTAAATTTTGAGCTATTCAGGTGAGAATCCTTTCCTCAGTTTTCTGTTGTTGATAGTTCGAATCCAGTTGCCTCCCCGATACCAGGCCGTATTGCCATTAGAATAACCAATCCACACTGATTTGTCTCTGAAGTAACGGATAACTTCGCCCTTTGACCCGATAGTACGCTTTACTTACGAAGACTCGTGATCAGTGCTGAAGAAGGTTGCATATGGCCAAAATTTAAGTATTATCTGCTTGGATCGCAGCCAAAGTGTCTGCTCTGTGTGCGACTTTAGAACCGCAGGTTCTTTCGCCTCCTCGCCTTCAGCGGCTGGAACATCATTTTCCTTTTCCACCTCCTTTTCTATTTGCGACTCCACCTCCAACACAGTTTCCTTCATTACCGAAATGTTCAGTAAATCGTTGACTAACACCCAAAACTCAGCCTCATTTGCACTCTTTCGAATTCCAAACCTGCAGGTTTCCTTGAGTATTTGATGCCTTCTGATCTTCTTGCTCCCAACGTTCTAAACTATCTCTTTTATAGGCGCGTTATCGCTCGGCATCATTATCTTCTATTGAGTGCCCACGTTGCCAACGGTATCCTCCGAGTAGTCGAAGAATTTTTTACACTCCATGTTACTCTGGTTACCCTTGAAGTATCGGATCCAACTGTCGAGGCTTGGAAGTGCCTTCCATTGCTGCATCTCATTATGGTACAGAATACGACCAGGAGGGTTCTACTGGAGCAGAACAACCAACTTCAGACCATCCTGTGAAAGGTCGCATGAGATAATTTGCGGGTCACTCTCCAGTTCCTTGTTAATGGTTCTTACTAAACTTTGTTGATCGTATTATTCCAGGTAGCATCGGTTCAGGAAATTCCAGTCACGGTATGGCTTCTTTTGTCGGAGGAGACTCTCGAATTTTGTAAGGACGTAGTATCGCAATAAACGGTTCGATGGTAACTTTCTCATACACTCTAAAGACGATATTTTCGGACCATCGACCTTCTAGTCGTAAGGCACTCCATTACTCAACTCGAAGGATCGATACTGAAGGGACTGATCCCAACTCTGGCTAAGTTTGCACTCGAAAAGCTCCTTGGAAGACGAGCTGCTGAGCTGTTTGGGTTGCTTTAATAGCTCTTTCTGCTATCTGAATATCTCTTCGATATCAGGCTCCTCAATGTGCGAGATTGTACTATGCTCGCTCTTGCCCTTGGTATCCCTCTCCAATGCCTCCAAAACATTCTCAAGCAGTTCTCCAACACTGTGAGGAGAGCGTATATGATTAACTGTTTTCAATTGCTTCAGGTCTGACTTGATATTCTCGGGTTGGTCTTCATACCGAAGTTATCTTATCTTCTCAACGAACTCAGGTTGCTTCTATTATTTCTTCCCCTCCTTTTTACCGTCCTTCTTGGCTTTGGGATCCTCAGGTTTCTCCTCCACGGCTACTTTCTCCACAATTTGTATCGGTTTGATCATTGGAGCAACGCTTGTAGCCTTAATCCACTCCTCGTAACCAGTTCTATCGAAACTGAACTCGGCAGCCAAGCTGAACATTTTGTCAACGAAAATAGGAGTGGACTCTTCTGGCTTATAGGGGTTATATTCGAACCTCACTTACTTTGTGCAGATTTTTCGAAGGGAACTGCCAACTACAGAAATATTTCGCTTCTGTAAAATCTGGTTGAAAAGATCTTTGCCTCGCTTGACTGCTGCAGCATCCTCAACAGATGGTGGTTTGTTTCGAGCAGCCTCACTTGACACCGTTCTTGTGGGCGATTCCATTAGCCTTTTGAGTTACTCGACATCCTTTGGTTGCTGCGATAGCAGATTCAGGTCAGGCTATTTCCAGTCCCACATAGTCTTCTATTCTATTAGCAGCACGATATCCGCTGGGAGTCCATCATTGGTTTCGATGATTTTATCAATGTCTTCGACAGTGCGTGGTACGTCCAGCAACATAACAAACCCGTCACCGTCCATTTTGTACGACTTTTCCACAACCTTGGGTTCTTCCGGTGGTGGCTCTTCAACTTTCGATTCCTTCTTTCCGTCTTTCTTGCCCTACTCTAACTAAATCTTTTTGTACTCTTCGCTTCCTTTTTCGGGGGTGCGGTGTCCTTACCTTCCAGCTTGTCCTTCTTCTACCGTCGTGCCTGTACAACCAGCTCCGCATGAATTGTTGCGTAGTTCTTGGCGATAATCTCGACACCGACTTCCTTGATCAGCCGTTCAACCTACACGCTTCGATCTGCTGCTGGAACGCTCTCTGCTGCTTTGACTGCATTATAGACTGATTTACCATCTTTAGGGTCTTTCTTGGCTTCTGTATAGAGCCCTTTTTCCTTGAGTATCTCCACCGCTCGCTACACACTCAAATTCTTTTGAATAGACAGCTTCTTGTTGACTAGCCAATTTGTAAGTTCCTCTGCACGCTTAACCGGCAGCGCAAGCACTGGAAGTATTGTTATAGCCTTGAATGGCGGTAGCGTTTGCAAATCATCTTCGTTCTTCTTGGGCGGCATTCCCAGTAAGTTTCAATATAATCTATATCGTCCAATAGTTCGGTCAATGAAGGTGCTAATCGTTAATGCACATCCCGACAACCAGACCGGTAGGTCAAAGTTCGAGTAGTTCCACTGCCGGTTGAAGGATGTGCTCAAAGAAACACTGTTCTATGGCAACGACCATGAGGAGCATATTAGAAGGCGTTAACAACTGCAAGATCTTCTGTACGAGGAGGACTCTGACTTTATTGACTAGAAGAATCTGGACAGGTTCAGATTGTACACTCATGTGGTGGTCGACGGGGAAGCCAACATTCGCCCTTGGAACCCTGCTATGAAGGATGTACTGCTGCTCATTCGAATGTGTGTACGCGAAAGAACGAGGTTCATCGGCTGTGGGTTCGGCTGTCTTGCACTGTATTTTACGCTGGCGACGACAAGCTAGCAAGCGAATAGTGTTGGGAGGGAAGAAACAGGAACGCACGTAAACCCTGCTACCGGTGACCTGTTCCAGTCGGGAATCAAGGTGGGCAACTGCGGACTTCATAATAACCGCCATGCAGCTGAGAATAAAACGTTTACGGTGAAGAACCACCAACTGGATAAGGCCGTTTTGCTCCCCACAAAGATGCACTATGCCTGTATGGCGGGGTTAGCAGGTAGCCCTGTCCTTCGCAATACTAAATTTCCGTTTGCTCTGTACTGTACGAATACCTGGATGTGTAATCCTTCGACTTATCTCAAATAGCATGTCGATGTTCTCATCGAAACTGACTGTAAGCTGCCGATAGCATTCACAAAGAACAACTGTATAGGCATCGTCAATTTCAATCGGGAGCTCATGAATGTGCTCGCAGGCTGGATCGTCACTACAAATGAAGTTTTTGTGAGCAAACCTCTCCGTCGTTCTGGGACTGCCGTCGAGGATCTCAGTCTCGACAATGAGCTGAAGAAGCCATTGCGCAGCCGACCGACCACTGCCGCTATCAGCCGTACCTTCACTTACGCCAGCCGCCCGCCCAGTAGCAGCAACTTCAGTAAAAGCATGATGCGCTCATAACAAATACCCGTTGTTCGCTGCAGCGGTCCCTACCAAACCTAAGAGGAGTTCTACATGAAGCGGCTGAAGGAATCCTCCAGCCGAGCACTTTCTCGCACATACATGCGCCACGATATCAAACCCGACGAATACGATATACAGAATTACGTTACACGTTCGTATTCACGCCCCACCAGCAACTACCAATACCGTACCATCGAAAAGAGCAAGTGGGTTGGGAAGAGACCTTTTCTGTTGGCCTGACAACAAACTGAACTGCATACCACTCAAAACGAACAATCATTCGGTATAGTTGGGATGAACGACGAACGTTCGCTCGGCTGATACCTCACTGTCTCTGCTGATCACCAGAATCCTGTCGACTTCGTTCATGCGTTTTAGTGCAGCAGTAACGATCTTGCGGAACCGTCTCATTTCTTCCTCGGTGTTCAGGTTGCCAATACTCTGTGCGCACAGGAAGTCAACGATATCGTTTTGCACGAGGCTGACTGGAATTACTATGGATGTTACATGGCTCGTCGGAACGAACGTCGGGGTTTTTTAGGTACTCCTGCTCACGAGTCTTGAACAGTTCCAGTACGTTACGTTGCATCTGAGCGTAGACATCGTGGGTCATCTTCAGCGGTTCCTTCTTTTTCTCCTTCTGTCGGTTGATAATTTATTGTTCCTGAGTCAGATATAGACCTTACCATGAGATTCGGAGCGGATTGGTCAAGAAGACTGAGACCTCCGATTTGCTTGGCTATTTCCTCATCGTCTTCCAACTCGATGGCCTCCTTCTCCACCTTCATGATGGAGCAGGAAAGCAGGTTGTAGGCAAGCTGCACGTATTCTGGCTTGACTTATGGCTCCATGTATAGCCTTGCGATGGCTTCGGAGAGCCTAATGATTGACTCCAGCTGCCTCACAGTAACGCGATACGAAGTATTTTGGGTAATCTTGTCGTTCTGCCGGAGCTTTTCGTAGAATTCACGGAGCTTGAGTGCAGCGTCATGCGTGAGTCTCGGTTTGATCTTCTTCGCAAGCTTCATGTATTCTCTGATGATAGCAGTTTCGTAGATAATATCCAGCGCACTTTCCTTGTTGCGATGCATGTTGAGGATGAAGTCACCTACATGCCTATCTTTCAGCTCGTTTGATTCATCACAGATCACGAAGAACAGATCGAATCGCGACATGATTGGAGTGGATAGGTTAATGTTATGCCTCAGAGATTTGGTCTTATCGTAACGACCGAAGATGGGGTTTGCAGCAGCGAGGATACTTGTCCGAGCGTTAAGAGTGGCATAAATGCCTGCCTTTGCAATAGAGATTGTTTGCTGTTCCATAGCTTCATGAATAGCCACTTGATCCTTGGTGTCCATCTTGTCGAATTCATCAATGCAGCAGACACCGTTGTCGGCAAGCATAAGAGCACCTGCTTCGATACCAACATCGCCGTTCTCGTCACGGGTGACAGTGGCTGTCAGACCGGCAGCACTGGTCGTCTTACCACTGGTATAGACACTTCGTGGCATGAACTGTTGCACACACTTAAGGAACTGCGACTTGGCAGTTGAGGGATCTCCGACGATCAGAACATTCAGATCTCCTCGAATATTCAATCCGGTCTCTGTTGTTTTGTGCACTCCGGATAACAGTTGCAGCAGAATGGCCTTCTTAATTTCAATGTTGCCGTAGATTGCCGGGAACAACGATTCAGCGAGTGCCTCGAATATGTTGGGGTTCTTTTTCATTTCTAAGAGCTTTTGATGCTGGCTCGGATTAATGGATTTAGTAATGCGTGCCATCTCCTTCTCGTCAGAGTAACCAGCGAGTCCCATTTCCTCTTCCAACTCGTTTTCCTCGTCCTCCTACTTTTTCTCATTGTCAGTGCTGAACTGGTTGTTGTCCACCTCCACCCAATTGCAAATGAACACCAGCTTGTAGTTGATGTCCCGCACTCCCGTCTGCTTGAGGCCAGTGACTCCTTCCATCCCCACTGTATTGCCTCGGTTTTCAGTGTTCTTGGTCAAAACCTGTGTACGGTCTCCTGGCTTGACCATGCTAACGATATCTGGCACCACTGCCAGCTGCCCGAAGAACTGACAAATATCTCCTGGTTGAGCCTTTTCGACTGTATCGTTACGGAGGATCACGTCTAACGAACGTGGCATAGATCCTGGAGGAATCACCATCGGATCTTCCTGAACTCGGAGCTTTTGGTAGTCGCTGAACTCACACTCCTCGTTCACCAGTTCGAACCTGTTATTGTCGCAGTTGACGGTCTTGCACTTCTTTGGTTCCGTAAACTTGAAATGTTGGACGATTTTTGAGCTCTTCTGATCGCACTTCAGAAGTGCGAGTGACTGTTGCCCTCAAGCAGATCAGAGTGCCCAACAATGAACACTTCAAAGATCGCAGATTCTCGGGATAGATGTTGCTGAAGGCAACATAGTACTTATCCTCGCCGAGTTCTCGACCGACTCCTCTTTCCTCCTGCATGTGCTGCGTCCTATCGATGTCCTTGACAAATGCAGCAAGGGTGTCGTTCAGGCAGGGCTCCACCCTATGGTAGCCATGCATGATGCTCTCGGAGAACTCAGCTGAGAAGCTGTTGAGGTCTCTCATCGAAATGACCATGGTCTTGTTGTTGCTATGAAGCAACTGCTTGGCGCTCTCAACGTACACGTGACGACCGTGCTTGGAGAAGCTAAACTATCGGAGAGAGTGTACGTATGGAGGAACTCTGCAAAGCGCTTTTTGCATTCATTCAGCTGGTCCTCTGGACTTTGATGCTAGGGAATCATTGCGAATTAATTATGGTTCCGCCAATATTTTCACCAGCATTTTTAATTCCGCCAAACTAGTTATGGAAGAGAAACCCTCTGACGACTATGCACCGGTGCCTCGGCACAAGGACGAGAGTGTGAAAATGAACCTCGCAGGCTACCGGGAGGATACTGAGGCCTTTGTACTTACCCTAGCCGACATGGATTTCGCGTTCAGCAATGTCGTTCGGAAGGAGATCACCAGGAGAATCTAATCAGCTCATTTCGGGTACAATAGAGCTACTGATGAGTGGAGAGAGTGTGTGGCCAAACACATCAAGTAGCATTACAACTGCGGTGTGGATCCCAAAAGAATATAGGATGCAAATGGCATTGACCAGCTGCTGCAAACGTGTATAGAAATCTACTCAAAGATCGGAGATGCAGTGCTGTTCCTCACCCCATGCTATTTCCTTCCGTTCGTCTCGGCAAGCTATAGGAAGGCCTACGAATCTGAACTCAAAGTGATTGAAGGCAGGTTTTATATAGATTTCGAGGATGTTGAAAAGAAGCTGTCGCTCCCATAAGTCAAGATATTGCTGCTGATCCATCCGCACAACCCCTGTGGTCGAATTTGGAACAAATAGGATATGAAAAAGATCAGCGACTTAGTACTTCGCACCGGCAAAGTTCTAATCAGTGATGAGGTCTACGCTGATCAGGTCTACGGAGAGTTTCACTCGTTCCTGGAGTATGCTGATGAGCTCAAGCAGCAGCTGGTGGTGTGTAACTCCCCATCCAAAACGTTCAATGCGTCTGGAACCCTAACGGGTTACGGAGTGTTCTATGATGGCAAGGAAGCATCCAACTACTCATACATGAAGGTCATGAGGTTTGCTGCATTCACATCAAAGTTTTCACAGATTACATTGATGTCTTGCTACACTGCCGGTGAAGAATGGCGCAAAGCGACAAACTTGTACATCCAAGAAAACTACCGATTACTGGTGAGGGAGCTCAAGAAACGACTTCCGAAGCTCACGGTGTTCGAGCTCGAAGCTGGCTACCTACCGCTGGTCGATTTTAAGAACTACAACATACCGGGTGCAGACATCGATAGCAGACTGGCCAAATATAACATCTTCCTGGGGCACATGAAGATATTCTACGTCGAACAAAAAGCTGATACCACTCTGTTCCGAATCACCATCGCTATGAACCGAGAGGTGCTCGGAAGGTTTATCAGTAAACTGGAAGAAGCAATGCAAAGCTTCTCTGCAGAGTCTAGAGAAGCAAACTGATTTGAATATGATAATTAATATTTGATGTCAGACTTGGCCAAGCGTGTTGCAGAGCGCATCAGAACCACCCGATGCAGCCAGCCCAACTGTCGCAGTGATAGCTAGGACTCCCTGGAAGTAGTAGTGTTCGGTGAGATCCCCTCTGACAAGCGTGGGTTCATGTGTACCAGCTGCTTCCTTGAGGACGGTATCATTCCGTTGCTGAAGCGGGTTGAATTCAACGTGCTGCCAGTCAAGTACCGATGCATATCAATGTAGGAAGTTTCTCAAGAAGCTAACCGAGGCATATACTGCCTACAGCTAACTTAAAGCAAGTGATCACTGGCAGCCAAATGTCAATTAAAAGCTTCAAGCATAAATTAAGGCTGTGCTGAGTGCCAACTAAAAGGAGCTGAGCAAGCGAATCGCAGAAGTGCTGTTGGTTGTTCAAAAGGAAGTGGAGGCTGCCATCGCAGAAGCGAGACTCAATAATACCGATAAGGACTTTGAAAAGGTATTAGAGTTCGCGGAGAGGACTCGGCAAGTTGATCCCAGAGATAGCCTCCTGAGCCTTAGCCAGCGCATAGTCAAAACCAATAACGAGTACTCATACACAGGAGAAGAGCTAGTCAAACAGGGCAACGAACGCATTAGCGAGCGCATATCAGCTATCATCAAACTCGCTGAAGACACCATTTTGCGGCTGATCGAACTGCAAACCAAGCAATTGCAGAGACTTTGATTTCACAGACTGGAAGACATACGGATCAGTTCGGCGATGCGGATGCGGCTCTACTCGCAAAGTGTAGTCACCACACTATCCTCGTTGAAGTAATGGTGGTCGTTGGGGATATACTACAGGGGTTCACCGGCTAAACCGGTAGTCTTCCCGCCCAAAGCTGTTACCAGTGCCTAACCAGCACAAGTGTCCCACTTCGAACAGCGGTTGCCGAAGTATACCATCGAGTCGGCCTCGCCAGTGATGACCTGGTGGAACTGCGTTCAATCTCAATGTACTTTCTTGCCTGCGCCGCTAGATCGGATGACCTTGTTGCCGAACCTGCTCAGATGCTTGCAGTGTTCCTAGTTGTCCACTCTGCTGGTGGTTATCGAGAAGTTTGTTGGGATCACTCTCCGAGTATATGTCTTTACATTCTTGGTGAGGTCCATTTCGTAGACTCGCGGGTGTGTAGCTGAACCAAACATGACTCGCGGACTGTACTTGGCTGGTGCTCTATCAGTATAGGGCAGTCCAATGACTCCCAACCTAGCTTATCTTTTGTAGGAAAGACCAATTAATGTTGTCACCTCGTGCAGATGACCCTGAGTATAGCTAAGGGTTGCATCAAGAGGGTCAACCCAAACACAGGCGTGATCCACTTCCAGCTCTTCATCGAAGTCCTCGAAGCATCCTTTTGGGAAAACTTCCTTATCGATCTTGTGACTCGGAATCTTGCTGTACTGAATATCACCCACCAATTCTTCCTCACCGATGATGGTGAGCTTCGGCCATAGGTCGCGAAGGTTGCTGTTAACCATTTTCTGAATCCGGTAGTCTGCCTTCATGGTAGAATAGTTACTTCAGTCACTGGATCGTCGACTCCCTTCAGCTGCGAGTTCATCAATGGCGAGCGGTAGATCTGTTCGATTATGCGAGCAGCCTCGAAGGCTAACCTAACAGAAACACTGAGAAAATTCTTGACGTTCAGGCTCATCAATTATCTAGTATCTCGTTTATTGGCAATCAATATGTTCGCAGGTTGCTGTAGTGCCAGCACCAATACTGGCTACCAGGTCATGACTGTTAAGCAGGATACCGGAGCACTGAAGACCTAGAAGTTCATGCCCAAGCTCAATCAGGCAGCGATGGGTGATACCACTGTGGTCAAGAAGGTCGAGAAGTCCAACTACCAGCAACTTATCCAACAGTTTAAGGGTAAGCCAGATAAATGGACAGACCCGGACTTCTTACCAAGCGATAAGAGTCTTGGGCAATGCTAGGGAGTACCAACCTGCAAATGGGAACGCATCCAGAAGATCATCCCAAAGCCCAGCCTATTCGAAGGTAACATCGAACCTCGTGATGTGCTACAAGGAAACATTGGCGACTGCTACTTTTTATCGGCTTTAGCAGCTGTCAGTGAAGATCAAGTCTGCATTAAAAACACCTTTGAGGGACAACCGCTATTCAATGAAAACGGCATCTACAAGGTCCTATTACGCGTGCACGGGGAAATAAAGTAGATCGTGGTGGACGATTGGATACCAATCAACAGTTATAACGAGCCACTGTTTTGCCAACTCAACCGTAATGAGTTCTGGGTGGCAATCATGGAGAAGGCTTGGGCAAAGGCACACGGAAGTTACGCCAGCATCATTGGTAACGTGAATTTAACTCAGCTGGGTTACCCAACGAAGTTATGCGAGCAGTTACTCACGCGCCATGCTACTCTTACGATATGAGTCGCACCAGCACTGACTTAGAAAAGCTTTGGCAGACTATTGTGGAATGCGCAGCTGCCAACTACCCTATGTGTGCTGGCACCACAAGCCGAGTTGATTCTGGCCCACTCAACGGTCTAATAGCGGGGCATGCCTACACAATGGTAGTTTGAGTCACTATCTTAGATTGATGCGCAAGAAGTCAAAGATTTGAAGGGCAATGCCATTCGTATCGTACAACTACGAAATCCATGGGGCAAGCGATAGTGGATAGGTGCCCTCTGTGACGGTGACAAACTTTGGGATACTCTGAGCCAGGCATCACGCGATAAATTCGGCTACACAAACGTTCCCAAGGACGATGGAATCTTCCACATGCTATACAATGACTTCAACACCGTGTTCGACTCACTTGACATCTGCCATTACGATGCCAACTGCAGCTACTTCTCAGAGAAGATTAACTTCGACAAGAACTCCATGAAGAATGCGGAGGTGTTCAAGGTATAGATATCCGCCCCCGGAGACTATATCTTCGAGTTGCACCAGCCTACCCTAAGAGGCGAATCATCAGCTCGCATTACCGATGGTTTCTGTAGGGCTACCCTCATTCTCGCTGAGAAGACAGCTACCACCTATAACTACGTTCGTGGCATCATGAGTAGGGAATACTCTGACTTAAACATCAAGGCAACACTCAAACCAGGCACTTACATCATTTACTGCAAATTTGACAAGACACTGAACAACAACATGGTCACAGAAGCCTCGGTATCAGTGTACTCGAAGTTCAAGGTTAAGTTGGAACACACCCTGCAAAAGGACCACCCCGACTTGCTGAAGAAGATGTTCCTGGAGTATAGCCGTAGCATGCCGGATAAGCAGCGTATCAACAACTACATGTGGCTTTCCCGTAAACTGCTCTACAACGAAGGAGGCTTTGGATTCCTAACTTTCTCCAACGATGCGCAGAGCAAAAAGAAGTTCGTCGTTACCTTCGACGAGAGGTAAGCTTTTGGTTGATTTAGCAAATTCGCAGAAGTCAACTTCCGCCTCAAAAAGCCTTACAAGCGTAAGGGAAAGACCGTACTCGAGGTGCTTCCTGGTCAAGAAGTTATTGTACTGGCACGCTCCGTATTCAACCCCCTCGCCACGAAGATTTGCTTCCCACCTGCAGAGATCTCAATCCAGATCACATCGGTGTGATTAGAAAAGTGGTCGTGCTTGACCTTGAATATTTAAAAATACAAGTTACACATGTCGAAAGACCCCGCACAGAACACGCAGAAGATCGAGAATGAGCACGCCGATTAGTAGCTCGAGGTTTCGGGGTCCGAGGTCGACTCCGCTTCGGAAAGTCAGAACAGTGGCAGTGGTGCTGGTGGGATGGGCGCACAACCTAAACAGCCCCCCAATCGCGCAAACCAACGGAACGAAACACTTTAAAGCAACAAACCAGTAGACGTTCAGGGTGCTTACAAGCCCTCTGACTACGCAAACCTGGCAGTTTCCAATGAGGTCAAGGAGCTGTTCAAGTACATTTCAAGGTAGGCTTGTCGGCTGACTTAGGTATACTCCCGTAAGCATTGAAATCGATACCAAGCTGAAAGCCTTCATACCCGACTACATCCCTACCGTGGGGGAGGTCGATGCGTTCATCAAAATGCCCCGACCCGACAACCAACCGGAAACCCTTGGTCTAAACATCTTGGTAGTTACTGCAAGTGATTCAGGATGAGCCATCGCTCAACCAGTCCGACCAGGCTGCTATCGCCATCCGGCTGGATAACAGCATGAAGCAGTACCGCGGCGGCAAGTACAACAAAATCCATGCCATCGAGAACGCCGATAAGAACCCCAAGCAGATCATGACCTGGATCAACTCCGTCGCTGAAATCCACAAGAACAAGCAACCGCCGAGCGTGAGCTACAGCCGCCCAATGCCGGATATCGATTCACTTATGCAGGTGTGGCCGGCCGAGGTAGAGGATGTGCTCAACGAAATCAAGTTGCCTAGTGAAGACCTCGACGTGAGCTTGGAGTAGTACTGCAAGATGGCCTGCAATATCATTGACATTCCTGTGCACGATGGAAATCCGAGCAAGAACCTCATCGAGTCGCTGCACGTGATGTTCTCTTTGTACTCCGCCTTCAAGGAAAACCAGCATTTCCAACCCAAGAACTAAAATTAGAGCTTCGTGGACAAGTGATTTGCATCAAAGAATGGTCAAAGCTTGGCGTCTTGCGGTTGGATGTTGTTGAGCAGTTCAATGATCTGCTTAATGGTCGGGAACCATGAGTGGGTGATCTGCTTGACCTATGGAACAGCATAGATTAGCTTAAACCAGGCATCAACGTAGGTGTACTTTGACCATTCCTTTTGGTAGAGCATCATGTTGGTCAACTCGAAGTACAGAAGCAGATCGGCGATCGTGATGTGACTACCAGCAGCGTACTTGCGAGTGGCCAGCAACCTATCGAATAGTTTGAGTTGGTCTTCGATACTCCTATCTGCATTTCTCAACTTTTCCGTAGTGATGGCCTCCTTTCTTACAATGACTCCATAAAACTTCAGGAGGAAGATGCTGCTCAAGGCTTGTCGGAACTCAGACTGGTACCACGACAGCACTTCATTAACCTTTGCACGCTTGTTAAGATCTTTTGGGTAGTAGCTTTACGGAATCTTGTCAGGGTATTTA
>ERZ724508.698-NODE-698-length-22695-cov-5.884806_pt1 | contig 22695 bp, 34 predicted proteins | sample MGYA00376041_ERZ724508 | MGnify/ENA primary metagenome ERZ724508 (study PRJEB28724, sample SAMN07190887) | wastewater metagenome | isolation source: effluent of sewage treatment plant in Hong Hong | place: USA: Christiansburg, Virginia | collected 2016-03-01 ...
AGGAGTCCCTGCTTGAAGGTCTTAAAGAACGACCAGTACTACAGCGATAGTTCAAGTGACTCCTTGGCTGCAAGTACTTTAACAATTGGAGTGATCTGCAGTCCGCAAAGTTAAAAGAAAGGGAGGAAGACTTCAAAGACAATTGGCAAATCAGACTAGTTGGTGAGTGTGAGTCTTGTGCTGTACATCTCATCGATCTGGATTGCCGGAAGTTCTATTTTGTTGTGCGACAGTAAAAGGCTTGGGTACATCCTCATGCAGGTGTAGTTGAGTTTGAGTTCGCTCGCAGCAATCCCTCCAGTGACGACTCTACACTTGAGGTGCGACTCGTCAAGTGTCGGTTGCAAAGAATCGTTGGTTCTCCGAAAGTTACGGTAAAGTAGTCGCACTAGCTTACGTTCTTCTGGCAGCAGTTTGATGGGTTGTTAGGTATTGACCGTAATATGCTTGGAGTTCTGCAGGAAAAGCACTTCCTGCTCAAGTACGCTTTGGTTGTGAAGTGTGATTTCACATTTCGAAGCAGTTCCACTGTAAACTCTTCCGAAATCGATGTTGCTGGGGGTTATGGTCAGTCTGTCGGAGGTGACGCTGAAGGTTATACTGAACTATACAGGAGACTATTGGGCTGTAGCTGTCATTCTGAATGGAATTTCAAAGTGTTGTTGAGACGACCCCGCACCTTATTGCTCTGGGACAAGATACTTCGCCAGTTGGGTGTGAACATCTTTCTCCACCTTCAGAGTCGCCTGCACTTCCAACTGTGAGTGTTTGTTAATGAAACCGACTAAGGGACTGAACTAGAATATTCTTCGCGTTTCCAGTGGCTGGATCAGCTGTACCTTGCTTGAGTTGCTGCTTCGATTCAGGAACAGCAGCTTCTGCTTGTAGCAATGCCCAACTATGCAAATGTTCATGCTAGTCAGAGCATTCTCCGGGACTATAGGAAGTGAGACGCATGAACCCACAAGAGTAAATTTCTAGGGTTTGGTCTCCAAACAACCTTTCAGACGAGCTTGTAGGTGAAACTCGAGAGTACTTGGGAATGTTGGTAGGTAACTTATCGGGAGAGCAATTTGACCGTCTATAACTTGCATTTTTCCTTGGTGGGCAAACTTGAGCTGGTTGAGCATACATATTTCAGCTTCAGAAAGCTTCTGGCTCTTCAGAGAAACGCCAGCACTCGTTTAGAACTCGAGTTATGGTGAGTCTACTCCTTCCACTCGAAACAGAATCTACTTGCAACTGCGCTCATTCAGAATGACTTCCCCGAACTCAATCAGTGGGGACAAGCAGCTGAACACTGCCTTTCTTCTTTTCAATCTTACTTGGACAACGAGTGTCTCAATGAGTTCCCCCATGGAGCCCTTATGCATTACAGATATGGTTCCCTTAGAGTCCTCGTTAAGCTGTGGCGTGAACACGACCCGGTAGCGCACAATATCATCGACTCGCTCAACGAACTCTACCTCCAGAACGTCACGACAGCCTGGCGAGCATCCAACCAGCAGCTTCCCTTGCAACCTCCCTGCAATTTATAATATCTGGCTGTACAGCCTGCCAACCCGAAACTCGTTGAACTCCAAGTCCTGCGGTCGCACCTGCAGCTGCTGTCTTGCGCCCTGCATTATACCAGGGAAGTTCCACAGAGTTCTTATTATAACGCAGCACGTCTGTCTGCCACCGAATCCAAATTCAACAATTTCGTCGTTGGTGCACCACATCACGGTTCCTCCCTTCAGAAGTACATGCCTACGCTCAGCGCAAGCGTGAACAACCCGATGCTGCAGAAAGTCGAAGCCAGCAGCGCGAGCGACAACTCCACATTGATCGACCGATCCTTGGTCTTGTAGGTGATTTGGTAGCTGCATAGTCCAGACATCGTACATGAAGAAGTACATGGCCAGCAGGAAGCCGATGATGATTGTGATAAGCCCTGTGCTGCCATAGCTGTCCTGTGGAAGCAGCGTAGCGTAACCCTCCATAATAAACTATAATGATGGGAAGTAGCGCCTTTGGTCTAATCACAGCCGACAGTCCTTAATTATTTGCTTGCATATGGCTTCATTAATGTTGAACTTCGTCGCGTACTTCGTTACGAAGCCCAACTCATTGATCTTGATGTCGTGGATTCGGTCCTTTTAATGTCGCACCTTCTCCAGTATCTGCCGCTTCTTGAAATCTCCCTCATACTTCTGGAGGTCACCTTGCTGCTGCGAGAACTTCTTATCAGGAATCAGCTTAGCGTTTGGGTGCGAAACTACTCGGTCTGTATCGATTCATCAGGTACGCTTTCGTGTCTATTGGTCATTGGCTTCGCTGAGTTGCTACCGGTCCTACGTAGACATTGTAGGAAACCGGGTTTTGTTGCGACCCTGCTCACTAAGTATTTGCTCATCTTCTTCATGCGACTAAGTTTTCAGTTTGGAATGCTTCTTGCCATACTTTTCGACTATGCGGCGCTGTACATCGCTCCCCTACCAATCTTGCTGAGAGGGCTGGTTGAACTCCGGTGTCCTCACCGACTTCTGCGACTCTTGGTAGTTGTCCTCGTCGGCTTCGTGAATTTCGAAGGTCTCCTTGAGGTAATTCTTGGTTTAATCGCATTAGTCTTCTTCCTTGCTGTTACCCAAGGGCTCGTGATTACGGGTTTCAGAAGATGATCGCACTCTAAAATACTCCTCCAGGGTCATTCCGCGGAATCCGATTCCTCCGCTGGTCTTGTCCACCGGCTTGCTAATCACCATATCCTGATCGGTAAGCTGCCCGATGGTCTAACTGTGTTGCTGGGTCTTCAACGTTTTCTTCTTCTTCTTGCGCCAGTTAGCAAACGTATCGTTCATACTGCTGGAGGTTATGAGTTTGAGCTTGCTGCGTGCACTCGCCGACGGCTTCTCCAGGGAGTGGAAGTTGTGGCTTTGACTGAGCTTACCTGTGAGATTGGGAATCTAGTTCGGCTGGCACTCCTGCATCAGTTTGGGAAAAGTTATAAAGTTATATAAGCATCTGCCTGTGGTTGTCATTGCGCTACCGGCAAATCATTGTCCAGCAAGCATAGTAGTTGAGCTACTTGTTTGGCGATTTCATTCAGGATCCGTTCTGTAGATTACAACCCCAAGCATTATAGTTTTAGCATCGATGAATTCAAAAAAGTTGCGATGGAAGAGTGACTTCGACAAGGAGGTCGTTATCGAGAACCTTCTTGCGAGGGGATGGACCAAAGCCGACAAGGAAGATGAGGACTGGAATGTGTACTGGGCCACAGTTTGGAATGTACGCAACATGTTCAACCCAAAGACAGGTACTTGCACTGGGAAGTAGGTATTCGGCTGCACGACGGACAAATAATAAACCACTTCCCAAACCACTACGAACTTACGAGGAAGGACTTGATGGTGAAGAACCTCAAACGCTACCGCAAGGAGCTGGAGAAGAATGAACACTATCTCGCGAAGGATTAAATCTGGGGCAGCTACCATCTGGACTTCGTGCCACAAACCTACATGTTCCCCACAGAATACACAATCTTTCTCGAAGAGTTCCAGCGCAACCCCAACGCAACTTGGATCGTCAAGCCAAACAATAAGTCGCAGGGGCAAGGTAATGGCACTGAGCTATTCAGGTATCTTCCTACTCAAGAAGATCAACCAACTTAAGAAGATTGTACCAGGAGCAAACCTCAACGCTGCCTTCAAAAACTTTAACATGAACGAGATCTACGTGATCAGCCGCTATATTGACAACCCATTGCTAATCGGTGGCAAGAAGTTCGATCTGCGGATCTATGTGCTGGTGACTAGCTACCGTCCAATTAAAGCCTATCTGTACGACCAGGGCTTCGGGCGGTTCTGCAACGAACTCTATACGAGCGACGTCGCCGAAATGGATAACATGTTTGTGCATCTGACCAACGTGGCGATTCAAAAGTATAGCGAGAAGTACTCGGACAAGCATGGCGGCAAGTGGTCGGTCAAATGCATTCGATTCTACATGGAGATGGTGTTTGGAGCCGAAAAAGCCAACAGATGTTTTGAGGACATCAACAACATCATCATCATGTCGCTCAAGTCGGTGCAAGGAGTCATTATCAACGACAAGCACTGCTTTGAGCTGTACGGATTCGATATTCTGCTGGATTCCAATTGCAAGCCATGGCTTATTTAAGTCAACGCCAGTCCCAGTTTGAGCACCACCACGAAGACAGATCTCAAACTGAAGATGGATTTGCTCAAAGAGGTGTTCCAAATTGTAATTCCCGAGGATTGGGGAGAGTAAAACGGCAAGATAGGAGCCAACACCAACCATCAGTCGACAGTTGGAGGCTTCACAGTTATCTACGATGAGGCACAAGAAGCTCTAAGCAAGAAGTCATCAGTCGTGGCTAAGAAGACAGCGAGCAAGATCTGGAGGTGAGAAGCCAATAGCGATGTACTCTGGATGTATATTGAGAAAGTTGGATAGATAATTGGGGTTAACTGATTCAACTATCACAGCTTGGCGGCCAGCTTGCTCTTGTCTGCATCCTTGTCAAGTGCAGTTACGGTTATGGTGACGGATTCCGGGTCAATGGCGGCTTGAGTTGTTTTAGCGACAGAGCTAGGTGTAGCTCCTGTGGAGGATGTGGTTGTAGTGGTGCCGCTGGTTGTTGTCGTAGTTGTAGTCGAAGTACCTGTAGTTCCGGCAACTGTCTTAACAGTAGTAGTCTTGGCAGTCGTTGCAGTTGCAGTGTCAGCCTTACCCTTAATATCGGCAGCTTTCACCACGGTGATAGTCTTGGATAGTAACTCACACTTCTGTAGAAGGTCGTAGTTGAGAGTGATGTAGTTGTTCACAGCAGCGACTCGATTCTCGATTGCATCCTGCTCATCCTTCGCTTGACTGACAGCTTTACTTAGATTTTTGATATTGCTGGAAGCCTTGATGAGGTCATCCTGAATAGCCTCGATCTTCCTAGTGGAATTGACTTTCTTCTTTTTGAATGCATCCAACTCGTTTTGAGCGTCTTTGACGTTCCCCTCTAATTGAGCCTTGGTAGCCTCTACGTAGCTCTTCTGGCTCTTAGTGTTTGCGATTTCAGCCTTGACTGTGGATATCTGACCGTCATAGTTAGTACTGGCATCAACAGTGGGTGTAATGCTGTCCCTCAAAGCATTGGTCTTGTCACTGAGACTGAAGAACTTGGTATTAGTCTCGTTGAGTCTCTTCTCGGTATCGGCCTTGACGATAACCAGTGCATCGATACCTTGAGCAATCTGCTGTTGCTCTTTGGTAGCAGCCTCAAGCTCCTGCTTGGCACGGGCAACTCGGTACTCGTTGAGCTGCTTCGCTTGCTCATTCATGCTCAGCTGATAAGTAATCCCAGAAATGTTGGTCTCAAGTTGTTTGACAAGGTTAGCGGTCTGCTGGAGTTCAGTTTCATATTGCTTGTAGCTGTCAAAGATGCCTTGAAGACGGATTCGCTCACTTTGTTGCTTTGCGTCCAGTTCGTTTCTCTTAGCTGTGAGGTTGGCCAAGTATGCTTCACTGTCATTCAGCTTCTTGGTGAACTCAGTGATCAGCTTATCGGCAGCATTAACCTCTTGCTGGTTTTGGTTAACAGTCTGCTGCAAGAGGGCCGCATGATCGGCCTCATCTTGGGCTCGGTAATAAATCTCAAGCTCGGTCTCCAAAGCTCCACGGCTCTTCAAAGCAGCTGACAGAGTATCCTGAGCCTTCTTGAGGGTGTCCCAACCTGCCTTGGACTTTTGGTTGAGACCATCGAGTTTAGTTCTTGCTTCTGACAGTGTTCCATACTTGTTCTTGCAGTCTTGTTCAAGGTTGTCAACGAGCTCAAGCGGAGTATTGGATGCATCTGTGATCACACGAGTATGGCCATTCGCTGAAATAATCGTGATTGTTGGAACGATGGTAGGAATTACCGTCGATGAAGCATCTTCTGTACCTACTGAGGTGGAAGCATCGGCTGAAGCAGTTTTCGAGGCGGCGGTGACTGTAACTGTTGCCACTGTGGTCTTGCCCCTCCTGTCATCCTTCTCCGCATCCGCGGATTTTGAATTCGAAGTGGTGGACGTAGTGCTGGAACTGTCGCCAGTAATCACTAATTTTGTGTCGGCAGCGGCAAGTGTGGCTCCTTTGTTCTTTGTATCTGAAACCTTGGGCGATGCGACGGTTGGATAGATAGCAATGAAGTTAAACCCTGTTCCGGGTGCCGTCACGAAATCCTGAAGGAAATAGATTTGACTGGGGTCTGTCACCACTTCCAGCTTCTTCTGTAGTGGGGTAAGACCTGCAACCAACGCGAAACTCGTCTCACCCAATTTGGTGTCGTTCTGGAAATAGCTGACGTTGACGTTGAAGCTTCCGACTAATCCAGGGATGGGCTGGCCTGACAGTGTCGATCCACTGACGGTCATCCAGTTGGGCACACCAACGAACTTGTAGGTGAAGTTGTTGTTGTTATTGACATAGGGAAGTTGCGTCTTTGGTTCAATAAATCCACTGGCGAAGCGGATGGTGTTGCGGCAGCACTGTTGCAGCCTGACAATATTGGTGGGGTCGCTGAGAACGACTGAGAGCAGAAGCAACAAAACTAGCTGTTCCTTCATAATGATTTTATAAATTGACAGCGGGCCAGCCAAACATCGAGTTAAAAGGGGGTCATTGCCCCCAATAAACTACAGTTATTAGACATCAGCCTCAAATTATTGGCGGTAGTTCAATTGGGTGGGCCAGTTGGTGTCGGACGGTGACCTTTCCCTCCATTTGTTGTTATTGGTTCAGTAGTTTGGCATGCCTGATGCCTTCAAAATGTCACGAAGTACTATATGGCTGTACTATCAGTCAGTCAACACGAACTTGAGTTGCTGTTGCAATGCAGGAAGGTATCTTTCCTCGTTGGCCGATAGTTCGATCTTAACTTCGTCTTTCTTCAATTGCAGCACCAAGAACAGACTATTCAACTGGCTGCCCAAATCGAAACTGCCGTAGTACAGGCTATCGGTGTACTTCTTCAGGCCAGTCAAATGCTTCGTGAGGTCTGTTGGCCCATTCTTCAATAATTTGCGTCCAAGCCGGAACCACTCGGATTCCTCAGTATACTTAAACGTTTCCTGATGAAGTTGGTAGTTATCCACCGTATGGTCCTTCCAACTGAAGAACTTGATGAGGCTCAGCGGCACCAGTAATGAACGGATATCGAGTGCCTGCCACCGGAAGGATACCGTAAGCCATGGCTCGATATCAGGTTAGAACAAGGCCACCAGCACCCTTTCCTTGTGCTGGCTTTGCTAGCGAATCACTTTGGGTTTATCTTCTGTCCAGAGTTCAATGCTCCGGTTCCCTCGAAACTCCAGTTAGAAGTCCTTGATTGGCTGGTCAGTTTTATTGCCAAAGAATAGCACGATCTGCAGGTAGTACTTGCTGGTATGGAAATCGTAGAGAGTGGTGCTCTTCATACCGATCTGGAGCAGCTGATTCTCGAAGAGGATGCACTTGTTCTTGAGAGTGTTGAGCTTGTATCGCTGCTTCTTCTCATCGGAGTCGAGGAACAATTGCAACTTCTAACCGCAAGCAGCCATATTAAATTATAACTGGCACAAGCAAACTTGAGTATGTCATCGCTTGGCACTCCGGGGACGCTGCCCCACCGTAAACGAAATGTTACCCTCTTCGGGTGGTTTATCTGCATGACCAGACGATGTACACATGTTCGTGCGGGAGTTTAGGATATGGTTGCGGTAGTACATGTAGTTATCGGTGTCTCTCAAGATGCGGTCAACGGGGTAACACGACTCGATTTCCTGCAGCTTACGGATTATTAGCTTGCGATAAACGAGGGAATACTTCGTTGCCCAGGTCAATCTCGCGTTCGACACGCTTACGGTAACTGCGGCTCAACGATAGACTGCGTTGGCGCTAGTGCTGCCGAGGCACACTCGTCTCTGCCTTGATCATCTTATCAATTAAAATATCGTTGCTGTGGTGGATGTCTCCTCGTCTTTCTGAATTTGATTGGTGGTTCGTACATGCTTCTAGCTGTCGTGATTTCTGTTTGGACATTAAGAACTTGGGGCGAAGAGGTTCAGTTATAGTCATCTGTCCTTTCATGTTATTCAGTGCGTCGATATGCTTCTTGCGGGCCTTCCTCACTGACATGCTTACCTTGTACTTAAGCCTCCGGTCGAGGACAGGGTTCGACGATACCAGATTCCACATATTTTATTATTGCTCCAACTTGCCGTATACGAATGCAACAGAAAGCCAAGACCTCCGAAAGTCATCCCATACAGGTCCAGTTTGTCGAGGGGTATTGGGGAGAAGCAAGCAAGGGTACCCTCGGAATCACCTTCGCGCCGGGAAAGAAGCAGCTGTATGCGGTGAGTGGAACTTGGCATCGTGATCTCGACACCGATCTGAAGAGGATAAGGGAACACTACAAGATCGATGGGGTTGTCTGTCTCATCGAACCACACGAATTCAAGGCATTGCAGATAGAAGATGAATTACCAGCCTGTGAGAGACTCGGAATGACTACGTACCACCACCCCATTCCCGACGGGTCCATCACCAAGAACTAGTAAGCCTTCAAACAGCTGGTAGCGAAGATCGTTGATGAGGAGATCATCCAGAACGGTAAGCGAATGATGGTGCATTGCATGGGTGGACTCGGCCGTGCAGGTACCTTTGCAGCTGCTTGCCTCATTTACCGAGGCGTTCCTGCAGAAAAGGCCATTGCCGTGATAAGAGAAGTACGCAGCCCACAGGCAATCGAGACGAACGTACAGGAAAAGTTTCTGAAGAACCTTACCTTCAAAATATGATGATACACCCGTGTACATAATCAAATAGCCTTCAGTTAGCGGATGCGGTTGATGACGTCAGCTTATTCCTTTCTCTATTTTCTGTGAGTAAGTTCAGTTTTGAGTTCCGAGTCTGCCTAGGCAAGTTCATCGGGGCGGTCTCTCGCAAACACCATCATGAATTATAGCTTCTTGGTGACACGTTTGTCTCGGACAATCCTTTTCAGCCTCGCAAGCATTTCAATTGTCAGATATTTATTCGACAGCACCTTTTAAGTATCCTGGAGAGCAATGTAAATCCAGTATCGGTACTCTTTGGCTACTCGATCAATTTGCTCTTAGAGGCAGCTCAAACTACTGCTGAGATCGGCTATCTGTGGGGACTGAGAACTGATTACACAGCAGAGCTCGTTCAAGTGTACTGATGGTTCCGATGTTTATCCATTGACTTCACCATCGAAGTATCGAAATACCAAACACCCAGCATAAACGACATTCACAAGGTGGTACACCAAAAGCGGTGAGATATTCCTGCAGAGTGTCTACAACTTGGCCATTTAACGAACCCGTTGGCTTAGCGCTCTCCGATACTTCACCAGCAAGTCGTGCTCCTCCGACTCATTCTCATAGTTGCTGACAAAGTAACAGCCCAGTCCATCTTCGATTTCCCAGAACTGCTTCTCAGATTCCTCGAGGGTCCACTGCTCCACAAACTTCGCGAACTCGACTTCTTCATTATGGCTCAGTTTGATGTCCTTCGACCCACTTTCCAGCTTGTCTAACAGCTCTTCGTATCGCTTCACGTAGGGATCCTCAGGAATCTCATCAGGTATCTCATTTTCACGCTTCAGTATCTCCTTCATTTCTTTGCGCTACTGATCGGTTGACCTCAACTGCTTGAGATGCCGTTCAACTTCCTCCTTGTAGAACCCCTCTGTGCAGAATAGGTTGTGATCGCGATAGTGCTGCAATCCGCAGTAGGGTTTGCTACAACGAGGACACTTGTATTTTGGCTACTGCTTCCCACATACTATACACTTGGGTATCGCTGATGCAGCCTGCGGCCGAATCTCAATGGGTTGACTCTCAGCTATCATTCTCGTTTATACTTTCGCAGGTCATTACAAAGTTGATCGAATTTTAATCAACAAAACTATAGACAGTCAGCTGTTGAGAATAGTCTTTCTGATCTCACGATATAGTGAATCATAGTCATTCATTTTGATATGATCGCGATCCAACCAGAGCTTCAGTTCGTTCTTCAGGAAGTTCTGATCTCTGTTGAATTCTCGAAGGAAGTCTTGAGTGCTGGTTAGACTTCGGCTTCGAATAGAGTTTACCAACCGTTGCACCTTCTCTGTCACGTTCTCCAACCGGCAGCTCTTTGGGTTGGCATTATACAGGCCACACAGTTCTTTCATTGAAGTAAAAATAGTTCCATCCAGGAATAAACGAGCAATTTGGTAGTACTTGGCATCCCCCGGAGTGTCATACACCTTGAAGGGGGGAATTTCCCATTAACCAAGGACTCCAGTTGCTACCCCGACAAGTCCGATTTTTTTCTCCCAAAGATACTCTTTGCATGGGTTGACCTTACCAAACCCTGCCATAAGCGCATAGTTTCGCACCTCGAAGGGATACTTCATGTACTTCCGGCTGGTTTAGAAGGTTTCGAAGTAACCAACAAACAATGGAGTCTTGCTGTATAGGAAAGAAGTGGGATGCAAATGCAACTGTTCTCCCTTTCTACCTTGGTAGGCTGCTTTGTTGTTCACCTGCGCAAGTTGCCTGGGGTAACACTCAAGAAACACGTCCAATAGCAAGTTCAGCTCATCAGCAGCCGGCCTTTTGTACTCCTTTAGTTCCAGCTTCTCATTGGTCAGGGTCTCATAGATTTCAATGATCTGCTCACCGTTACGGTAGATGTCTCTCATGGCGTTTTCGATGAGTCCGTGTTCCTTGCTGAAGGTTCTCACTTCAGCCTCGAAGTTGAACTTCTTTTTGTTCTTGCACTGCAACAGCCTCACAAAGAACTCCCCAATGATGTTCATTGGGAGGAATAGATCACAGCCTTCACTGTAAAACTTTGCATACTGTCGCTTGAAGTCGGCAACCCGCTATTTCTTCTCGCTGAGATTACTGGCCAGCAGCTTCTTCCGCAGCTCCGCACGCTTCTAAAAGTTTTTAATTTCATCTCCAGAGTGTTCTGGTTCTTCCTCCATCTCGTCCTGCTGCAAAGATTTCGAACCAATCATTTTGGAGGTGTGCCCAATAATTGTTTCGACAGTCAGCGAAAGGAGGCAGTACAGCATGTAGATTGGAATATGCTTTGTTCGGCCCATCAGCAGCATCTTCCCGTACAGTGGCTCCAAAGGAATGAACGAAAGAACTCGGCCTAGCTCTGTCAATTTGGTGTGATCAATAGAAAAGGACGACTCAATGGTCTATCCGTCCAATGCCTTCATTTCTAAGAGTTTGTTGATGGCTTAGGCAAGCTTCTCGCGATCAGGGCAAGTTGGAAACGGAAATCTCAGAACATCCTGAATTCCTATTGCTTTGAGCTGCAGCACTGTGTTCTACAGTGGGATTTTACTTATCTATGGCTCGGGGAACTCTGCCATAATATTGGAGTAGACTGCCGTCGAGTACAGTCGGTAGCAGTAGCCATGAGCAACACGCCCAGCACGGCCTGCGCGTTGCTGTGCCATAGCACGACTGCCCCAACCCTTGTACCACTTCCATATCTTATCGAACACCTTGTGTTTTTCGTGACCACTATCTACGACGTACCGGATGTTGGGGATGGTCAGCGAAGTTTCAGCGATATTCGTGGAAAGAATGAATTTTCTCTTGGTGGAGGGACGGAAGATAAGGTTTTGTTCTGCAAGAGGCAGTGAAGAATGAAGCTGCAGAATTTAGTAGCCGCCTGGTTTCCCACCAGTTTCTTAGATTTACTAATCGTGCTCGTTCTATTTCACATAACCTTCGTTGGTTGGTTCTAGTTCCTCCTTGGCCTCTTATTACTCGAAACTAATACGCTCAAGGCTTTGCGAGAGGAGAATCGACATCGTATGGATCTCCTCCTTGCCTGTTAGGAACACCAGCACATCTCCAGCTGGCAATCGTTTGTGAATCTTAACGCACTTACCGACAGCCTCATTGACATAATCGTCAGGCGTGATCTTCGAGAAGAAGTTTGTTACTGGAAACATCCTCGCTTCAATCTTTGCTATTGGTGGAGGGGGATTAAACAACACACCATTATTGAAGTCCTCAACTCTCAGGGTAGCTGACATTATCACTAGGCGTAATGGTCGGCATTTTCCTTCCTCTGACATCCTGAGCCGAATGCGACTCATCTGGCTTAGCAGTCCTACCAGCAGATCAGTATTGACCTTTCTCTCGTGGGCTTCGTCCACCACTATCACTGAATACTTTAGCAGCAGGAAGTCACTCACCATCTCGTTCATCAAAATACCGTCGGTCATGAACTTAATGCAGCAACGCTACTCATCCTCCAAGCGCTCGTGACGGACTTGATAGCATACCTCCTTTCCTAACTCCACGTTCATCTCTTAGGCCACTCGTTGAGCAAGCGCTATGGCTGCAAGTCTTCTTGGCTGGGTCACTGCTACCCGACCAAAACTCGGATAATTCTTTTCGTAGAGAAATTGCGGAATTTGTGTGGACTTGCCCGAACCAGTCTCACCGCAGATGAGCGTGACCATGTTGTAGTTGATGGTTTCAACTATCTCCTGCTCCTTCATTGCTATGGGCAGGGTTCTTCGAAATTCAGTCATTTCGGGTGTACGGTTGAGCAGTAGCTGACCTGTAGGAACCTGCATCGTCGGATGGTTGCGTATCTCCACAGGCTCCTCGATATCAGGCTTGGCATCTTTTTGCTTGTTTTTCAGTGGCTTCTCGCCAAATTTCTCGAAGGTCATTATCGAGCCTAGTTGCCTTTTAGCTTGATCCTCGATGCTTAGTTCTACTGGCTTGCTTTCGTGTTGGTATTTGGGTAGTTGCCGACCCTCTTGATACCCTTCAACTTGGAACGTGTCCATGTTAAAGATGTTTAATGTTGGCTTCTCCTTTACAGCTTCCTCAATGTCGGGGTGTTCTTCAACCTCAATTCCACCCTGCTTTGGCAGTTGCTACTCATCGCTGCTCTCCTCCTATTGCTTCTTCGGAAGTTTCCGATGCTTCAGCCCTGTGTGTTTATGCTTGTTGGCAGTAAGATGAATATCTGTGACGGAGGTCAGCTGCTTGACTCTCTCACCATTGATCTTTTGGTTGTTAGCGAGTTCCTGCATGACCTTCTTCATATGTTCTTTCTGCTCTTTCTTCTGCTGCACAGTCAGCTTGACTGTTGTCTTCTTGCCCATGCACCAATTATAATAAGTGTTGACACTACGTCAATTCAACGCAAAAAAACATCCGAGATGGGAGTTGAACCCACAACCTCCGGCTTCGTAGGCCGTTGCTCTACCATTGAGCTACTCAGACTTTCTAAAGGTAGTCATCGCTACTTGTGTATATTCCATCGAGAAGGCCCCAATGGCGGTCAAAATCAAAGGTATGTACGCAAAGTCGGCCGTGCTGTCCACTTGTTATATTCGTTGAGGGTCGTGGCAGGAGTCGCCAACATCTTTCTCTTGAGCTGTCTACCATAGGAGATGAAGTTACTCTGCATTTCGTTCCAAACGATCGAGGTTTCGTTTGTATTCGTTTACTGGTTTGCCTGCTGCTCGTTTCTACTGAAGTTGCTTATTATCTCCTTCTACCTTCTTGAGGAGATCTTCGAGTTTGGTAGCTTGGAGCTGTGGATAGTCGTCATTGTCGCTGTCGGCATCGGAGAATGGGTCATCGGGTTACTGCTGGTCCAGCTGTTTGGGGCAGTATTTCTGAACTTTTTAGTAGTTACCTACGTCAACATCCATCTCGGTATTGACGAAACCACTCTCAGTAATGTACTCGCATCCCAAGTTACGCATGAACCTCGTTTTCAATACCTGCCTATCACCGCCTGACCACCCGACCAGTTAGTCCTCGACTGGCTCAGTTACTTCGAACAGATACTCGAGGTCTTTCTAGTCATACTGCGACTATTTCTTGAATCGGCGAATTTCGGTGTCCTCAGCAATGAACAGATGAGGAGGCAGGTATAGTGGTAGTTCCATCACTAAAGACCGTTTGATAGGCTATGGTACAGGGAGGCTTGACCCTCTGAATGGATATTCCTCCTAAGCGGAGACTCTCAACGCAGGTGTGTCCTTGTTGAGGTTGATAGTTCCTTGGGGTACTACGACCGGCAGATAACCCATCATATCCACCTCACTTTGCTCCAGCCGGTCCACAAACCCAAGATCATCAAATTCGGTTGACACCTTAACCTCCAATGCTTTGCCCGAGAGTGGGCCTGACTCTTGAAACTGCAAAGGAAATGTGTAAGAATCGAATGTGTTGGTGCTCATTTCGAATTCAAACTTAACGTAGTCGTCTCCACTTGTCAGCCTCTCACCAGCACTATGCGCTTATTCTTGAACCTTCAAGGTAACTTCCTCGCGGGTGGTGCATCCGCGAAGAAAGTTCTGAATCTTCTCTAATCGCTTGACCATTCCGTTGCGAACAAGAATTTTAGAGCCGGCAGCCATAAGTTTCTTTAGAAGTTTTCTTCACTTGCCCAGTTCGTCATTGTTGTCTTTGTTGTACTTCGGTTGCTGAAGTGGAAGCTTGTCCCGTTCAATCGTGGTCTGCCCGTTGTTAATTTATACTCTGTGGCGGATGTTGCACTTCTCCTCCAGCCTCGCTAACCTTTCTACTTTTTAAGTCTCCCGTGTTTGTTTTGAGGCGGTGAGTTCTTCCTCAGTCATGGGCTTGTCACCATTGTAGATGAAGAACTTTATGTCCTTCTACTTATCTAGTCCCTGAACTTCGTTAAACCTATCCAAAAACTCACGCTCCGAGTGCTTCTGTTCATTATCAGCCTTTACTACACTCTGCAATCGACTTTCGTTCAGGTTGCTATTGCCCAGCATTGTCAATGGCTTCAGCATTTGTTGTTGGCTCTGCCGCATAGATGACCTCCCACGCTTGAGAGTACTTTGGCCGAGTTGCTGAGTCTTTCCGTTAGGAGATTGCTTATCCAGCGGAGTTTGGCTTCTTATTTCCTTGTTGCGTTGCTCTGCACTTCCCGGCTTAACCCTAATGGATGATTTTTTCTTATCGGGCTCCTTGCCGGTACCGACTACTCGAATATTTAATGGCTCAAAGTCGAATTGTGCAACTTTGAGTTGAAGCTCTGCCACAGCCGTTGCCTTGATTGTTGGTGAGAAGGTAATGGTAACTTCAATGGAACCCTTTCCGGGAATGACTCCACTCGCCGGTTGGACTGTTATGCTCGGATGGCCTTTGACGGTGACGAATTCAAACTCGAAATTCAATGGTACTTTGCTTGTGAGGGGATAAGTCTGTGTTAAAATGGCTAGTCTTACGTTGGTTTCACTGGCACCGACATCAACTCCACCGAAGTCAATGAGCTTGGGCAGTATTTCCCTGAGACTTCCGCTGCTGAGTACGGGATAAGCATGGATGGGCACCAAGAAATTCTCAGTTTCGGTGTTGATCTTGAGTACTTCATCGTAGTAGCGGTATTCAGTTGGGACGAAGTGCAATTCGATAGTTTAGCCCATACCCGTCGAAAGAATCCCCTTCTTATCCACTTTGATTGAGAAGAACGCTGAGTTTGGAGGTAAGATGTGCAGCCGTTGAGGAATGGGTGCTTTATTCAACACTCGAATGATCAGCACGTTGTCGCGATTGAGCTCGTAGCCGGCGAATCGAGCGATCGGTGGTTCGATCTCCACGAAGCTATTGCCGCCGACAACTTCGAAGGTGTCTGCCTAAGACTTTAGGTACTCTTCGCGGAGATTGTGTCGCGGTTCTGCAGTCGAGTCTTGGAGAGCAACGTACTGGGCACCTGCAGCTGCCGATCGTCCATTTTATAACTTACACATCAGGTATTGATGCACCTCAGCATCACTTTCATTTTTGGTGTATCGTTCGGGTGACCCTTCAGTCGGAAGCCTCGCAAGTCTTCGTCCTTGAGAAGTTTATCGAGGGCATGAACAGCCTACTTTGGATCCATCTTCAGGTCGAGGTAACTGCGTGACTTGTCATTGCTGTCCTTCTTCCACTCCCAGCCGATGACCTGGTTATCAAGCAAACGTTTAACATACTCCAAAAGCTCCTTGCGAATCTTTTCTTGGTAATTGTAGATACAGAGATGGCCGGTGGTCTCCCCGTACACTATTTTGCCATTGTGCCCATATTGGTGCAGCTCTTTTTCATTTTTGAGAACCGTTTGTCGGATATGCTCTATCTCCTCCTCGTTGTCGCAGTGGATCAGAATCGAGTTTATGAGGATCTCGTAGTTGTACATCTTTTTGCTAAAGACACCGTTGAGAAACTTGACTAGTCTTTCTCGCAGGTTAATATTAATGTGGCTCAGTGCATAGTAGTATCCTTCCTTCCGGGATTCCTTTGGCTGGATTTGGTAGCTCAGAGACTGAGAAGGTACAGTAGGAGAAACCGATGGTTGGAGCTGTGGGGATTGCTGACCCTTTTCCTTCTTGAAGTTGGGCTTCGGCAGTTAGCTGCGGATGGGTTGCTCAGAGACTTCCTTAACTGGACTCTTGCTCTTATCTCTTGATTTTTCGTCATAGTTGATGCTCAGCTTTTTCTTGTTGCGGAACAGGTAGGTTCCAAGCTCAGCTCCTACATATTCCAGCTCGATATCCTCGCTCATTAGAACCTCCAGATGCTCATGAAGCAAGTTCTTTATCTTCTCAGCATCTTCTTCCTTCTCAAACTCCACCAATAGAACACGTGTATCTTCATCGTAGTTGATCTGGCATTCCATTGGCTCCTTCTGTAGCTGGGCATTGAACTTGCTGGTCAACTTCTCTCTCAAATTTCTGCTGTAAAGTCCTGAAAAACCCACCGCTTTCAGTGAATACGTAGGTTCAAGTGGCCTTGGATGGCATCCCTCGTGAGTCTTCTCCTCTTCGTTCGGGCTCTTCGCCTTACGGTAGACCTCTTCCAATAAATTGAGAGGATCAAACTTCTAGATACCTCCAGGCCCGACTCGCTTGTAAGCATACCGCAACTCAAATTCCTCGTACTCCGTCTTATCTGCACTGATAAGTTTGATGCGCTCGTTGAAGGTATAGACCCTATCGCGACAGCCCTGCCTGACCACGATCTTAACAATGTACTTACCAGTGAACTTGTCACTGTTCATCACGGGCAGGAAGAACGTAGTGACTTCTTATCGGTTCGAGAAGTCGATTGGAGGATGCATCTTTTCAACAAGTCCCTTTACGAAGAACTTAAACTCGTCCTGTTGCTTCATACTGAGGTAGTAGCCTCTCACCTTACAGTTGGAGTCCTCCACTCCTAGGTAGATGCTACCTCCTTTGGTATTGAGAAATGCGTTGATGGTCTTCAGCAATGTGTACTTGTGCTTTGCCTAGCGCAGCGGAATTTCGGTGAAATTCTTGAACTCGACTCGAATGTCCTCAAGCTGAAGCTGTTAACCCTCCTTTAGGAAGTTACGACAGCCCAAACAACCGTTGGTGCTGACACTAGTGGGTAGTGGGGTTGATGCTTTTTCCATAATATTGATTGTTGCGGATGCCGATTGAAGTCTGATGGAGATGGCTACAGAACCAATATCAAGTGTATAATATCACCGACATGGGGAATGAGAATAGTGCTGAGGGTGCTGGCATATCGATGCGCCGTTCCCAGTACAACGATAAACGGCGCCGGACCACCTTATCAGGGCATTCAGACATTGCTGCGTACAGTCGCAACCTTGAAAGTCCAAGGAAGTCGTTGGCAATGGGTGATGTAACCGAACGAGAGGAATAATACGAAAAGTCGCATGGCGATGGTGAGGACGTCGCAGATCGTGCGGGTTAGTCGCGTCACGCCAATGAGAACGCTGACCGCATTCTGTAGCGACTTAATCGTCGCAACTAAGAACTTCGGAAGGAGCTGCGATAGATCAGTTTGATGCTTTCAGAAAAGCTGGAGAAACGTAAGATGGTTGTGAAGAAGAAGTATGAGACTGGTGATGCTGTAGACGCGAGTGCTTCGAGTACACATTATTCTTGATTCAGAGGGAATTAAGAGGGAGCTCTAGAATGCCTACAAACAAATTGACATGTACAAGAGGCAGATCCAAGCACTAAGGGGCAAGCAGGAAGGCGATAAAGGCTACATCAAGGTTGACCGGCTTGAAAATGACATAGCAACAAAGGACAAAGAGATTGAGTCGCTAATGGATAAGATCAGAGCTTGTCGAAACATAAAAAAAGGGCAGTAGAAGGTGATCGAGAAGGACCTCAACTAGGATCAGATGGGCATGATCGAAAGCTATAAGCAAGAGATTGAGAATCTGAAGACAAAGCTAAAAGAGATATCAAAGCGGGATCGAGTTCGGTAGGAGAACTACAAAAGACAGCAGGCATACCTGTACGAGGTAGAGAAGAAGCTGCGAACGCTCAATGGTGAGTATTTTCCTGATATCAAGAAGGACGATAAGGAACCATTGGCCAAGAAACGCTTTGATGTGCAGTCCGAGAAGGTTGACGACTCGCAAAAGAAGACTTTACCGTCGGCAAAAGAATTCAATATACTTCAGTCAGAACTTGCGTAGATCAAGAAGCGCCACGACTAGTACCACAAGAAGATCGATAATATGATTCTGCTGAAGAACAAGCACGCTGAGGAACGGTAGAGCGTTGAGAACGCTCTCAAGTAGAAATCCAAGATTATCGATGGGCTCAAACTCAAAGTAGAATAGCTCAAGAAACTAGGGAAGGTCAACAAAAAGAATCTGTTCGGCAATGATGAGTCATAGCAGCCGGGAAGTATCGAAGGAGGCGAAGAAGAGAAGGAAGAAGAACCGCCTGAACCTGTTGACGCCTTCAATATTGACCACCTCATAGCGAATATCCCCAAACCAAACCGTCCTGTGCGTAAGACCAACATCACAGACGACAATTCACTGAACCTTTAGCTTATGCGTGCCGACGTATCAGCTGACGATAGCAGGCAAGCCAAGGTATGGAATCCGCAGAAGAATCGTCGGTAGGAGAAAGGCGAGCATCATCGAGGAGAGATTCTGTTCGACGATAAGAAGATTTTTCCAGAAGGTGCAGAACCGAAGATGGTGGGAATAAACCTTTGGCAGACTCATGACGGCAACATAACAGGCCTCCAAGCTATTTACACCCACAACGATGATATCAAGCAGGGTTTGAAAAGCTCAAATCCCAATGGCAATCTCGCACATTTTGATTTAAAGCTACCTGACTACATCAAGTCGATCGGAGGTAAGGTCAGTTGTTATTTGTAGGTGGCTTCGGTGCAAACGGAATGCTCGAGTACATTGTGTTCGTTTCGAAGCAGGGCGCTATTGGGCGGTTTGGTAATGTTAACGAATCCCTGAAGCAGTTTAACTTCGACATCCAGTAGGGAGAGCGACCATGCCTCCTCTCAGGTGCCAGCCGCCTCTTCAATTCCGACGTGAGGATAAGCATGCTAAACGTTGATATCTGTCGGTAGTGACCACTTGCGACCTATTATATGAACATTCAACTCTTTTATTAGTCGCTCAAGCAATGTTCGCTAACGAACCTCGTACCGAACGTGTAGTAAGGCTGCAGCAGGAGCCTGACCGCATTCGTAATATCTCCATAGTTGCGCACGTCGATCATGGCAAGACTACGCTCGCTGACGGGCTGATATCAGCCAATGGCATCATTTCTAAAAAGATGGCCGGTTCCCTCCGGTATATGGACGACCGTATTGACGAGCAGGATCGAGGTATCACGATGAAGTCCAGTTCAATATCGCTGCTGGCCAATCATAATAGCCAAGACTTCCTGATCAACCTCATCGACTCGCCAGGGCACGTTGAGTTCGGGTTCGAGGTTTCAGCAGCGTTGAGGCTCACAGACGGTGCACTTCTGGTAGTCGATGTGCTTGAAGGGGTCTCCAGTCAAACCTACCGTGTGCTGCTGCAGACATTCGAAGAGCGTGTTGCTAGTGTGCTAGTTCTGAACAAGATTGACAAGCTGATTCGGGACAGACAGCTGTCGCCACTCGAAGCTTACCGCCATCTCAACCAGATAATTGAACAAGTAAACGCTATACTGGGTTCGTTCATTAATCGGCGAAGTAGTGAACTCGTCGACCAATCCCTCAGTCCGGTAAAGAAATCATCAAGGGAGTATACTGCCAACGAATTGCAGTAGAAGCACCTTGACGAGTTGGAGCAACAGTTCTACTTTTCTGTTGAAAAGAACAATATAGTGTTTTGCAGTGCAGTGGACGGTTGGGCCTTCACTCCGAAAGACTTTTCGCCGCTGATCAGCAAGAAGCTTGGAATTGAGGAGTCACTGCTGAACAAGTATCTCTGGGGTGACTACTACTACCACCCGAAACTCAAGACAGTGCAGACCTAGCCTCGCAATGACAACGATAGACCTTTGTGTGTGGACTTGGTTCTGCAATCCATCTGGGATGTTTACCAGAAAGTCTTCGATAAGGACGTTGAGCGTATCGAGAAGATTATCAAGTTCTTTGACCTGAAGATTTCGGAAAGAGTGAAGCAAAACTTCGACTATCCCTTAATCAAAGAAATACTTAATAGCTGGCTCCCCCTCGATAAGGTCATCTTTCGCACAGTTATTTAGTCATTACCGAGTCCAGTTAAGGCTCAAAGAACGAGGCTTGGCGTGCTATTCGCTGAAGACTAGTATTCAACAAAGGTGAGGACGGACAAAGAGGCACTTCAACTGCTGAAGAGAGCGGTTGAAACCTGCGACAACAGGGAAGATGCTCCTGTTGTTGTCTTTGTCTCCAAGATGGTGAGCATACCGAAGGCTAGTTTCAATGAACGTGGACTTAACTAACTTGTGGGGCCGGCTAAGGATAAAACTCTTGGTTTTGCACGAGTTTATTCTGGAAGGTTGAAGCGAGGCCAAACCGTGCATGTCATTGGACCGAAGCCGAAGAAAGTTGAAGTTGAAGGGCAAATCGAATACGAGTGGGATGTTCAAACAACTCAGATAGACAACCTGTACATCCTCATGGCCCAGCACCCTGAGGGTGTGAAATAAGTTCCAGCTGGCAACTTGGTTGGGATTGGCAACTTAGACAACATCATCTTTAAGTCAGGTACTGTGAGCACAATCAAGAGCTGCCCTTCGCTGGCACCTCTAGCATCGACTTCGAAGGCTATTCTCAAGGTAGCGGTCACAACTCCAAATCTACAGCACGCAGGCAAGCTTATTGAAGGACTAAAAAAACTCAACAAATCGGATCCTTCAATTGAAGTATCACTTGCGAAGAACGGGGATATTATCCTTAGTACTTGCGGAGAGGTCCACCTGGAGAGATGCATTACGGACCTCGAAAACATCTTTGCACTGGTCCCAGTAAAACGCTCTGAACCGATTATTAACTTCCGCGAGACCATTACTTGGGCCAACCCCGCTGAGGGGAATAATGAAAAGCTCATCGAGTAGCTCAAGAAGAAACGCCGAGATCAGATGAAGAAAGAACTGATCGAGAGGCTGAAGAAGTAAGCTAAGGAGGATACTGAATTGGATGAAATAGAGCAGAGCAAGCTCAAGGCAATAGAAATCTGGGAGACTGGAGTCGAGAAATACGAGAGCGATGATCTAACCATCACCGATACACGTTACTTCCTAAAGACTCGAGAAGAGGATGAAACTGAGAAGGATAAACTGGTCTACCGAAGGGAGAAGGAAATGAAAAAGATCGACTACAAGAACAGAGGTAAGCAGCACGCAAAAGGAGAAGAGTCGTTCCTAAATCTTTCCGAGAGGACGAACTTTGTCACCTTGTCAACACCGAACCTTGCCCTTAAAATTAAAGTCAGAGCCATTAGCTTCCCATTCGATGTTGCCGAGTTCATAGAGAAGAACAGCGAGAGAATGAAGTAGGCCTTCTTTAAGACAATAAACGAGGAAAGGCTTGAAGCTGGACGATCTCTTTTGAAGACTATCGAGGAGATGCTTATCGAGTGGAAGGTAGACAAGGGCTTGTTTACTCTGATCAAGGAGAAACTGTGTTGCTTTGGCCCTAACCGTATCGGACCTAACCTTTTACTGATGAAAGATTTGAACCCTGCTCGTAGTCTGTACGAAGCTTACAGTTCTCCTGACCTCGCTTCGTTCGAGCTTCGGAACTAGTCAAAACTACTTTTGCACTCTGACCTCCTGGAGTCGATCTATTGTGACTTCAACCTCAACTAGCGAGAGCTCATGAACTCAATTCTGTTGGGCTTCGACTTGGCAGTTCAGTCAGGTCCATTATGTTAATAGCCAATGATGGGGACCTGTTTCATCATAGAGGGATTCGTGGCTGGAGGTTAATAGAAAATGGAAGACGAGAAGGATTTGATGAAGAAGGAAGGAAGGACGAAGGCCCAGAAGGAAAAGGAAAAATAACGGGAAGTTCGAAAGGAGACCGATGAGTTTATCGGAGGCAGAGTGTTCAAGCCGACGCTGCTACCAGCTGAGCAACGAAAGGACTGTGGAGGTGCTGCTGCCAAAGGACTTCAAAACGTTAACATACTCCTTTGAAATGGTGTTCGACGGTGAAGCTACAGTGCAAAGTATATTAGCGTACAATCTCCCCAATCGTACGCATGTTTCTGGATGGATTCAATGCCTTCATAATTGCTTATGGGCAAACCTCCAGTGGAAAGACATACACGATGCAAGGACCAGACCTACCCGTACCGAACAGCTAGGGCATGGTTCCTCGAGCGGTAAGCTATGAAGGTAATGTAGACACA
>ERZ724508.699-NODE-699-length-22684-cov-7.287861_pt1 | contig 22684 bp, 20 predicted proteins | sample MGYA00376041_ERZ724508 | MGnify/ENA primary metagenome ERZ724508 (study PRJEB28724, sample SAMN07190887) | wastewater metagenome | isolation source: effluent of sewage treatment plant in Hong Hong | place: USA: Christiansburg, Virginia | collected 2016-03-01 ...
CAACCCCAACCCCAACCCCAACCCCGAAGAGCATTTGATTTTGATACAACTTCTGTTATGCGTCATTCAAATCTGTAGGAGAGTGCTGCCTTAAAACGGTATTGGAAGATAGGAAGTATCAGACCTGTGGTCGTCCGTCAGTGAACCTTATTCTAATTAATCCTACACCCCGACTCTCACTAATAGCCAGAGCCTTTTTCTAATTTGAATGCTGACCGTCAGTCAGTGGTCATCCCGCGAGAAATCCCTCCAATAAAATACATTTTTCCATCAGCAGTAATCATCAACCATGAAGAAGCAGGTGTTCTTTTCAGTCGAAGAAACCAACAGTGTCAAGCTCATTGGTCTGGATCCTGAACCCACTAACTTTACGTCAAGCCTACGCCGACCAATAAACGGTCACAAACAATTTGCGTGCGAGAACCCGGCATGTTCGGAAGAATGTGAGGTGTGCAAGGGAGCCGGCTATCTTACTGGCAACAACAACTTTGTCAGGTTCATCGAGTCCATTGTCGAGTTCAAGCTAGGCGCCACCAATCCCGACCGTGAATTCTTCGCTCCGATCATGAAAGCGAGTGAGCTACGCTTTAGTAGCATGGTGATGGGTTGTTCAAGGTAATGGCAGGCACAGCCACCCGCTCGCAAGTCAATGGTACCGCTGCGTAGCTCCTATCAAGTTGAGCCTCGAAGCTGCATTCACAATGGAATCGAGTGTGATGGCTGCAAGTAGTATCCTATTCGCGGAAAGAGGTACGTGTGTCGTAGTTGCGATGACTATGACCTCTGCGAAAGCTGCTATCTGGAGCAACGGCACGAGCACAAGAATTTCGAGGTAGTGGTGCAATCCAAGAGTGAAATCAACAAGGAACGACTGAAGAACTGGGCAGTGAAGTAACAGTCAGTCGCTTCCAGCCGCCTTTCGCACATCATCATGAAAATGGGGCAGCTCTCCTCGTGAAATTAGTGCTACCACCCCACTGATCGTTCCTAAGCAACTCAATGGGTATTCTCAACATTTGAGGGATGATGGGTTCAGTCAGTACTTCACGATTTTGGGAGTTGATATTTGGTCTGCAGTTGCCAAACGAATAATAGTATTTACCCCAGGGAACATGGGCGACCGCACTCGATATTTCTCACTCATGGGCGATATGGAGCAAGCTGACTACAAACTCAAGATCGATCGCAACAGAGGAATCGTGCTTACGGGTCCTTCGAAGGTGGGCAAGACTACCTTTCTCTATCACCTTCTCGAGAAGGAGCTGGCAATGCGCAAGTATACTGGAGAAGATGTCTTCTAGCCCAAGGAAGTCGTCGGGGATGCGAGGGTAACACATGAATCACTTTCCTGCACAATCCTCCCAAACATTTTTTAGTACCCTGGCTCAGACTTCTGTTTGGTGGACCTGCCAGGTTTTGAGGATGCGAAGGCTGGTGCCCGTATTGCCAACAGCTACTACATCCACGAAGCAATGAAGCGCTTTAAGGAAATCAGTTTTGTGTTCGTAGTGGAAAGCGACTCAGCATTTATGGTCAACAGATAACCCCGGACCTTCATTAACAGTCTCAACACCTTCACAGCGATGTTCAGTGACAACGTCATCCAAAGCGTAGTGGACCACGTGACGCTATGCGTGAGCAAGTGCAGCAAAAGCGATAATATTGAACTGCTCATCGAGCGAATTTCAAAGCAGTTGATGCCTCAGCTCGCCTCCAACACGAAATCGCAGCTCTTGCTGCAAGAAGTCATCAAAAAGCGACGAATTCTGTTTTTCATGAAACCCACTCTCAAGACCGTGCCTGGCAGGGAGATGGTGGGACAGTGCAGCACCAAGTTCTGGAAGGTCGATCAGAAGGAGATCAACTACCACGTGCTGATGAGTGAAGAGCAGCTCCCGAGCGAGTAAGGCAACGTGGGAGACTATCTGGGAATGGCCAAGAAGTACCTTGAGTACAGTGAAAAGTAGCTGTACAAGATGGTGGTACAGATAAGCGAGGCAACAGAATAAATAATAAAAAAGGCAGCAGCCTCGGAGAAGGATAAGAAGTACATCTTTGTGAATAAGTGGGTGACGACGTTGAGCGACGTCAACTGCGAGTGGAAGGACGAGGAGAAGATTCACAAAGTGTACAACCTCCACAGGTTCGACAAGAAGGAAGCCAAGTTCGAGCACTTCTCGGAATTCAAATTCATTCAGAAATACGAGCGTGCAGTTTTGCAACAGAAGAAGGACGAAAAAGATGGCAAATCCTCAGCAGCGCCAACTGAGGAGCTTCTTGAGGACATCTACAGGCGAGGCAGGCTCAACGTCGATGAGCTGCGGATCTGGTCCGAGTTTTCTTATGTGTTCAAAAGAAAGCGCATTGAATACCGCTTCTTTGTGTTCCTGACTGAAGGAGAGCAAGACAAATTCCTCAAGGATGAACGCATTCGGTTCGAGTCAGCCTACGAAAAAAGTTTTAGGCTGATTGCAGAAAGCATGCCGTTGAGGTTCTAGCTCAGTGATGAAGGACACTTCGTAACTGCTTTAGACTTACTCAACAGTCTTGACTTCAAGAGCGAAGATGAGAGTATCAAGGACCCAGATGAAAACATTAGGAAAATCAAATCTTTGAAATCTAAATGTTACTCACGGCTTGGAGAGCTCGCTCATGACAGAAGAAGAGCCGTTGACTACTTCGGAAAGAGCTTGTAATTGAAGAGGGAGATCCGTAACGCAGCCAACAGAAAGACAATCATCATCGAGGAGGCAGCGATTTGTTCCAAAATTGGCAAGGTGCTATATGAGGCAGAGATGTACACCGAAGCACTGGAGTTTTTCAAGGTGTGCAACAACTGTACGATGATATACAAGTGTGTCACTGCCCAGCCCTCCAATTTCAGCACCCTAGTTGAAACTGGCGACTATTTTGCCAGCATTTTGGAATTCGAGAGGGCAAAGCAGATGTACCAGCAGGCCTTCGATGAAAGCGAAAGCGAGGAGAAGAAGACTGCAGCTTGGCAATACAAGCTACGGGTGAGCAATGATCAAGAGAAACATATACGAAGCTTTGCAGAGAGACTGTCCTAGAAACAGCTGGTCAATGAGCTGGAGAACCCAAAAGAGGCCTTCGAGCGAGTGGAAAAAGCCTTTAAATTCTTAGCAACTAGCCGCGATCTTTCACAGTCGAATGTTCAAACATTAGGCGAGATGTTGGATGACATCGAAAAGCGAATCCGAGCCAAGAACATGCAGTGATGTGGCTAGTTTGAATATTACTCATAGTTCCCACAGCTGTTGCTCATTTCATAGATTATTCCATTCGCAGAAGGTAATGCTGCGCTTTTCGCAATCCGACCGCAACCTGTTCCATCTCGAAAGTATTGCGCCCCCGGTTGGGCATTACAAACTTGCTGGAGACCTCCTCAACAAAAAAGGGAAGTCGTTCGGAAAGCGATCGGACAGTCGAAATGTTAGAATGGAAAATGCTCCTGGACCTGGCCACTACTTTAAACCAGTCAAACGCTCTCCGATTGAACCTGTGAAGGGAGAACTCTACAAGCATAGTAACCGTGAGAACAACATCAGCAGCATTCCGTCTATTCCAGCCAGAGACTCCTATGTCTATCAGGACGTTGGCAATGGCATCATAGTCTCAGTGAGGATGCCACCGATAAGATAGATCCCTCCTCAATCAAAGGGAGCATTACTACGAAGGATAACCCCACCTCGCAGAGTCATACTACACGAGCAGAATAATAATTCGAAAGTAGAAGAGGTGTAGGAAGAGATTGGGCTCGTCTGGGGTTCAGCAATGCTTCCAACCAGACAGCAACATCCTTTACAACCATTCGAAGGTGAGAAGAACGAACCATACCACAACTAGTCAACCAAGATGGACAGTGATGTGTCGCGAGAAATCACCAACCTTCAACACCAATCAGTCTTGTTGAACGAGCTTGAAGATTCGGTGTTGGATGGAAGCCTGAGCATTGAAAGGCTAGGTGAAATCAGTCGACTTGCGTATGGGAAAATGCAGCCGGGTCCAGGGCAATACACAATTGCATCTGCCTTTGAAAAGAAGTAAAAGGGAGCTGTATGGGGTCGATGTACACGCTTTGCTGAGTAACAGGAGGCCACGCCAGAAGACTCACCAGGTCCAGCAGCCTACCAACTGAATTCGCCATTGGCAAGTACAGTCCATTCTTGATTCAGACCATTGCGCTGTACTTGGGCATGCGAATCGCTTTGACCACGATGGAGCGGGGAATATTCCTGGTCCAGGCTCATACAAGCTTCCATCTCTCATCAAGCGGGGTAGATAGAAACTTGAACTTCAGTACGGATCGGTCTTTGGCAGCGGAACCAAACGCTTCTATAGCGTCTAGCCAACTAATGTACATGATTGATAAAATACAGGCTACTCCCGGGCCGGCGTCTTACCAAACAGTTCAGCTGAATCGAAAGAAGAAGAAAAGAAATGTGTTCGAACTCAAAATCCCAGAGGAACTAATGACCTCGAAAGAGCCTGAAGACGATCTTGCTTGGCAACAATAGAATTTAACGAAGCCTCAGTGCTACCTCCCACCTGCAAAGCTACACAGTACAATTCCTTGGTAATACAGACACCAGCTCATTCAGCTCAGTACCGAGATTCCGTCCTACAGATGATCCTACTGACGGTTACCTAGGGCCTGGCTACTACGATCTAAAACCGCAACGGGAGAACTTTAATCGGAAACATAACTTCTTCGGTCGGGCACATCGATGAATGATCGAATATTAAAGGTTATAAATTGACACTCAAAGTTTTGGCTTTTTTTACTGCAAGAACCGTTTGGCGGTTAGCTCGTCGAACTTTCCTTCTTTGCTCATGAATCTGAAATAAGTAAAGTCTGTACCGGCAGGCCTCATCGATGAGCGTGTTGGGGACACCAGCCTTGACTGCAATGCTGCGCGCATGCAGGATCATGTGGCCTTTCTGGATTCCTTCGATAGCTAAGGCACGTAAAGCTGCAAAGTTTTGGGCCAAGCCAACAGTTACCAACACTTCGCTGAATTCCTTGGTGTCGGGGTTGCCGAGGATCTATAGGCATTGTTTGTAGATTGGGTTCTTCTACAAAGCACCGCCGACAGTGCCTACGGAGATGGGCAGCTCAAGAGTTCCCTTAAAGTATTGCTCACCCTTCCTCTCAACGATCTAGTAGCGCGTCAGAGGTTGATAGTGACCTGAGCGAGAGGCATAAACGTGGCTGGCACTTTCAACCGCACGCCAGTCCTGGCCAGTAGCCAAACAGACACCGTCAATGCCATTTAAAATACCCTTGTTGTGAGTGGCAGCGCGATGCTTGTCCACCTTCGCAAATTCATAAGCCTCGAGCACCTTTTGAGCAACTTCGCTTCCCTCATGCCCCTTCCATTCCATATCCTTGAGTGGAATTTCGAAAGTGCTCATTGCCAACCTCTCAGTGCAGTAGTTGGTAAGCACCGCAATACCGCACTTGATGCCGTACTGGGTGATCTCGTTCTTGAAGCGCTCGCAAAGAGTGTTGACGATGTTAGCTCCCATAGCTTCACAGACTCCAACGATGAGTTCCGCCACACTGTTTTTCTCGTTAATTCGACGGATTCTCATGTCCTCAACTCCTCCTCCTCGCTTCTGTAATGACTCGACAGTAGCGTTCAGTGAGTTAATGATCTTCTTCTTGTTATTCAGAAGGAGATGCACCTCCGCAGACTCAATTTCAGGAAGGTGCACTTGACCAATCATGATGCTCGGAGTTGAGGAAGTCGTGAAGGAGTATGGAGCAATCATCTTGGCAATGCTGCTCGAAGCAGCCACCACTGATGGCTCTTCGATGCACATCGGAACAATATAGGATTTACGATTGATGACGAAGTTAGGAGCAATAGCCAATGGCAGAGTGACTCTTCCAACAACATTCTCAATCATGGTATCGGCCTTCGAGAGAGTGAGGCCACCACTTTGAAGCAATTCGGAGTTGAGTTGGGGTACTCTCTGAAGCAGCTTGTCCATACGCTTATCGACAGATAGCTTGTAGAGACCACTGAAGTGCTCATCCGCAGTAATGTTGTGATCGAGATTTTATATTCTCTGCATAGCAGTGTTTGAGATCTCTTTCTTTGAGATCACGGTGGGCTCGGGAGGACGGTACTGCTGATACTTCCTTCGCATCTTATCGTCGACTTCGACGAGGTAGTAGCTGCCGTCTTCTAATAGTTCTGGAATCAGCTTGACTTTTCCTACGGCCTTTCCATATCGGTTCTCTTTCTCCTGGAGAATGTCCTCGAACTCTTGAGGTGGAACACCCACTCGACGGGTCAGTCTTCCCTCGAAATCAATCGCCTTGCGTAATCCCTGTAGATCATCTCGAACGTTGATACTGAACAGGCTTGACATGAGCCCACTTCCATAGGAGAACATCAGCACTTTCTTCCCGGTCATATTGGGTTGAAGCATGAGACTGATCAGACCAGTGTATAGACTTCCCGTGTAAATGTTTCCAAGAGTCTTTGAAAGGTATAGGCATGGATGCACCTTCTTAGTGAATAGATCCTTGACTTATTTTTCGCTTCGAACGGTAGTCTTGTCCAGTTCCATGAGCTTTGCGAAGGCCTTCTGAACCATTTTGTAGAATGGACTGTGGAAGCAGAGGTAGTCAAAATCAAAAGCAGAAACTTATTTGTTTTGTTGGGTCTTGTACTTTTTCTGCAGAAGTTTGTAGCATTCCTCTAAGGCTCCCAAATATGCGTTGATTGAGAGTGAACCGTCGACTACTGGATACTCCGATGCCAAATTTGGTTTGTAAAAGTCGTACTGATGGTCGATGAATGTAGAGCGGATAGGATCGATGACCAAGCGGGCATTGGGGCCGATGAGCATCGCCACAGCACCAGCGCCACCTGCAGGCCTAGCAGGTCCCTTCTCGTAGACTGCGATGTCACAGGCCACAACTATGGCCAAACGACCATCCCAGTAGTCACTTCGAACCCAGTTGATGGCATTGAAAAGTGCATTTGTAGCTCCATAGCAGGCGTTGATGCTGGTGGCTCCTTCGATATCGTGATTTCCCTTGAATAGAGTCATCAACACCGTCTTCGTGGACTTCGATTTATCCAACATAGTCTCAGTGCCGATCTCCAACCTACCAACCCTGGCCGGATCGATGTTGTAGTTGCGCAGCAGCCTGTCGACCACCGTCAATGACATGGAATTGACATCTTCGAATTCGTAAGCGAAAGCCATGCGGTCTTGTCCAAGCCCCACGGTGTATTTCCCACGGCCGACCTTGTTGTGCTCCTCGAGCTGTGCCTGATCAACATAGGTTCGGGGGAAATGAATCTCCATCGCTACGATTCCAACATGTTGTGCCATTGTAGTTAATTTATCACGCTGGTGAAGTCAGGCGAATCATTTAAATACGGTTTATGGTTAATTACGATGGAAGGTTACGGAGAATTGTCTATTCGCCCACCCGATTTGTCTGAGAGATATCCCCAGCAAAAACTGCGAGTAGCATGACCCACTTCGGAGATTATGTGTTGTGCTCCTAATATTTTGTCTATTGCCATTGATGCTACAATATCAGTACATCCCACTGAAACTACGGAAGCGTCGCACACTTCCTTCGAAGTATGCTCGATGCAGCTTGTATGCGAAGTCGAGCCGTGGAGCCTGTAACAGGAGCAGTCCTATCATCTTGAGGGTGTAGTAATGTGGTAAGAAGAACAGTAGTTGGCTCAGTGGGCGATCGAAACCAACTAGCAGAGCAAATAAAAGCCAATAAGTAAGCCAACGTCGATTGTGTTGTTAGTCGTTAAGATGCAGTCCCTAAGTTATACTCGTGGGATACCTTGAAGCTCATGTAGATTGGATAGAGAGCAGAGAGTAGTGTCACTGTGTAGTAGTTGTAGAGACCCAGCACTCCGAACACTAATAAGCATACCAACAGTATCAGGACGACTTCGCCAGGTTGGAGGCTAGTGGCGACTGCGAGCCGCTCCAAAGGAGTACAGTCTTTGACGCCTTTGCTAAGTGCTAGCACCACCTTTTGGTATGGGTTAGTAGCGACTCCTGGCATTTCTTCGGAAGTATTAAAATATGGGGATGGACCGTCACAGCGGCAGCAGTCGCCACCGTGTCAACAACCACCGCTACTACAAGCATCTACTGTTGGCGCTGTTGCGAAGGGTCGATGGGCTGATCGTGGAGACTTACTTGAGATGCACGCTGCGCATCATTATCGTCAATCTCAGTAGCCTCCGATCGAGAAGGATGCTGCTTCAGTTACGGTCGCATTTGGAGTCGTCTGATTACTATGGCAATCAACCACTCAAAAAACTGATTAGGGAACTTGTGCAGTTGAAGTGTGATCAGGACATCTCCAATGTTATTGGCCGGGCTCGCTTCTCTGAGTTCCTATCGAAGCGTGAGCTACGCAACCTGGGAATTGATTATGCTGGGACGCTTGAATAACGTCTCTTAGAACTTAGCAATCAAGAACAATCTGAGGAAGAGCTCCGTACACCCTTCTTGGAACCCATCGAGCCACAGTTGGAGCAGCCAGCCTCTCCATAACTAATCAGCGACACTGTATCCGTACAACAATCGGAGATAGAATTGATCGTCACTTAATAAGTTTTCCAGCCCGAGACACTGATAGATCTCAGTCAAACCGCCTACTTATTCCCACCTGTGGAACTAACCGAGCCGCTCATCACCTTCCATTCTCTCAGTGATAGCTTTTTGGGGAATATGAACGAACAACAACAGGCAGACCCTGCTTTGCAGCAGCAGTGACAATGAATACACGAATGATTTTCAATATGCTATCACTCACTGTGGTTGGTCGCGGTTGTAGCGGTAGGTGCTCTGATAGCCGCCAGGAGCTGGGCCGGTAGCTCCTGAGGTTGATGAGGAATAGCGGCTGCTGGCTCCTCCGAGGGTTCCGCTGGTGGAAGTGGTGCCAAGGCCGGAAGTTCCAGTGACGTTGGTCGCACCGGTCAGTCCAGTGGCTCCGGTGGTTCCGTAAGCTCCATAGGTGGTAGCACCTCCGACGTTGGTCGATCCATAGCCAGCACCAGTGCCTCCAGTGACATTGCCTGCAGTTCCGTAGCTGCCAGAAGAAGTTCCGTAGTTGCCGGTAGCTCCATAGGATGAAGACACAGATGAAGTAGCTCCTTGTTGTGCGCCGTATTGTCCAGTGGCGTAGTTGCCTGCAGTGCCGGTGGTGCCAGTAGCTCCATAAGTGGAAGAGCTGCCAGTACCGTAGCTTCCAGTGGAACTATATCCACCGGTACCAGTGGCACCATAAGTGCTTGGTCGCTGTTCAGTGCTGCCGCTATAGCTGGCCTGACCGCGGGATCCGCTGCTGGTGAGGTTAGAAGCAAGACCGCTGACTCCTCCTCCTGGAGTAGGTTGGACACTGCTGCGGTTGCCAGCAGACTCTCCAGGCCTGTAAGTGCTCTCAACCATCTTGATATCGGGGCTGGTCATCTTGTTCATGGGGCTCGTGTAGTTGGGTGAAACCACATTGGAGGAGGCTCCTCCGAGGGTGCTAGATAGGGCAGTAGCACCGCTTCTGTTGAATTTAGCATCGTTATCGGTGCGGTTCTTGTCGGGAGTGTTCTCGGTAGCGTTGTAGCTGTGAACTCCGCTCTTGTCCAGTCGGATTTGGAGTTGTTCAACTTCTCCCTTGCTGAAGTTCAGGCGCACCTCATACTCGTTCTTGAGGTTGCGAAGTTGAGTGGTCAAATCGCTCTTTTCCTGTTCCAATTGTAGGATCTTGTCATTGAGGCCCTTGATATTGACCTGGTAGCTGGCATAGACGTTGGGATCGCCGGCCTTGCTTCGCAACTGGCTCAGCTCGTTCTTGAGCTGGGTGTTCTCAGTCTTCAAAGCGAGAATGGTGCGCTCGTTGTGTTCACCGCCTGTAGTGGTGATTCGGGCTTTTTCAAGCGCAACCAATCGTTCCTTGAGCTTAAGAATTTCACTGTCTTTCTCCCTGATAAGGCTGTTGATTCGCTGGTCGGTAACGTTAACGCTGTCCAGGAGCCTCAATGGCTCGCCTTGGTTCAGGGTTGACACGATGAACTTATCGTAGTCGCGGAGGGTTCCCTCGAGGGTGATTGAAATGTCCTTGAGTTCGGGATTGCTCTTGGTGAACACCAGAATCTTGGGCAGAGATTCATTGATAGTCTTCATGTAGGTCTCGAAGGCAAGCTTTTCGTTCTTGTATCGTCTGAGTCCCTCCAATCGCTTCTCACTGATCTGTCGGCTCTTTTCGATTTCAAGGTTGGCATTCTTGACGATGTTAGCCATCACGAATCGCTCCTGCAGGAAGGAGTTAAGCATAAGCTGGTGGTCAGTGGTCCAGTCTCCAAGGGAGTGGAACTTGCGATAAATGGCATCGCTGAAGGCCTTCAATTGTCCATTGATGTCCTCATTGACAACGGTGGTGCCTCGGTTGTCGAACTCTCCGAAGAAGATGAATCGGACGTCATCTTCCAAGCTCAGTTCAAGGTTGGGGTTCTGACGCTTGAGGCGCTTGAGCTCAACAATGAGTTTTTCGACGAGGAGTGAAAGAGTTAGCTCCATCTTCAAAGATCGTTCGTCTTGAGTAGGAACTCGCACGATTCTGTCAACCTCGACGGTCTTCTCGACGATCTTCTCGACTGGGACCTGCACAATCTTGGGGAACAGGATAAACTTGTCAAGCTCGGTAAGGAACTTCTCGATAAGCTCAATTTGGACTCGGAGGCCGGGGTTAGAAGTTTTAAGCTTTCTGATCTCGATCAGGATGAGATCAAGGCTTCCCTTAAGATCCTTCACCAAGATCTTGTAACGCTGTTCGTGGGTCATCACATCAACACCAACGGCAATGCCGAGTTCCTCAGTCTCGATGACTTCATGGACGTACTTGAGCACCTCAACGATCTGTGGCATAATCACGATCTTCTCCACAATCTTTTCAAGGATATGAGGCACCTCAACCAATCGCTCTTCACGGGTAAGGATCTCGACGGGTGTTTGTTCATAGCGGTCGACGATCTGAAGCACCTGCTCAATGTAGTTGATGTTTCGCACGACTTCCTTGAACTTCTCCATGATGACGGCCTTTTCAACGATCTTCTCAACTTCAATGATCTTGGGCACTTCGGTAGTGATGGTCACGACCTTCTCCTTCTCCCTGGTGACTTCGAGAATCTTTTCGATGATGATGGGCACCTCAACAATCTTCTCAACGAGGTTCTGCACGTAGTTATTCACTCGGACGAGGGTGGGCACCAAAGTCTCGATTTCAACGATCTTGGGCACCTCAACCAGCTTCTCGACAAGGCGCTCAACTTCGTAGACCTTGGGAACCTGAACGGTCCTCTCGACGATCTTCTCGACGATCTGCTGAGCAGTGACGATCTCCTGGACAATGCTTGTAACTGGCACGATCTTTTCGCGGATGGTGGGAACTTCCTTGATGCGTTCCTGGATAATGATGCGGTCCTGTGGCACCTCAACAAACTTGGTGTCGACGACAACGTCATGGGTAACCTGGGTCACCTCGTGGATACGGACGTCATCAACTCGAACCTCAACGATCTTCTCGACGATTTGAGGAACTTGAACGATCTTCTCAACAGTCTCGTAGACGGGCACCAACTTCTCAATGATGCGGTCAGTGGGAACTGGAATCTCCACGGGCACCACAATGGGCTTTTCGATCTCAACGATCTTTTCCTTCTCGATGTACAGGTTGACAATTCGCTCCACTTCAATTTCTCTGGGTACCTCCCTAACAACCTCCACGACCTTCTCTTGGATGACTTCGTGGATGGTTGGGATCTCTTCACGCTGGTGAACTTCGACGAGCTTGTCTACAATTCGATCAACGACCTTCTCGACCTCAACGTAGACGTTCTTGATGACCTCGACTTCGACGATCTTCTCTTGGATGACGGGGACTTGAACAATCCTCTCGACTTCCTTAATTCGTTCCTGGATAATGATGCGGTCGACTGGCACCTCAATGATCTGAGGTACTTCAATGATCTTTTCGATGACTCGTGGCACAACGACGATCTTTTCGATAATCTTTTCGACTTCCACGACCTTGGGAACTTCGACCATCTTCTCAATGATCTTTTCGACAATGACTCGAACTTCCTTGATCTTCTCGATATGGCGTGGTACTTCAACGATCTTCTCTTCAATGTGCTTGACAATGCGTGGCACGTCAATGTAGTGGTTGACGAACTTCTCGACTTCCATGATGAATGGCTGCTTGACGATCAGTGGATCGCGGATGAACACTTCCTTGACAATGGTGTTTTCAATGCGCTGGATGATGGTCTTGGTGACAATCTCTGGAACAGTCACGACACGCTCCACAATGACTGGAATCTCAACGCGCTTCTCGACAATCTTCTCGACCTCGCGGATGAGTGGCACAGGCTTTTCGACGATCCTCTCGATTTCCTTAATGCGGTCCTGAATGACGATCTTTTCCTTGATGATTTCAACTTCCTTAAGCTCCTGAACGGTGTTGGTCACCTGAACAATCTTCTCAACGATCTGAGGAACCTGCACAATCTTCTCCTCCTTCTGGATGATGGGGATGGGTTTCTCAATGATTCGATCGACGATGCGGGTCTCGATTTGCACGTAGGGAATCATTTCCTTTTCGATCTTGTAGTCAACACGCTCGACAATCTTCTCCACAATCTTTTCGACTTCAATAATCTGTGGAACCTGCACGACCTTCTCAACAATCTTCTCGATGAAAGTTGGAACCTCAACGATCTTCTCCACAATCTTTTCGACGGGTACGAGCTTCTCGACAATGACCTGCACTTCCTTGATCTCTGGAACGAAGTGGTTGACTTGCTCCCTGACGTTGATGACCTTGTCGACTTCAACGACCTTCTCGACGATCCTCTCGACCTCAACGATCTTGGGGAATTCACGCCTGACCTCGACGATCTTTTCGGTAATGGTGGGAACTTCCACAACTCGCTCGATAATCTGCTCAATGGGCACGATCTTCTCAACGATGTTGTTCACGACGGTGGGTACCTCAATCGGTACGTTCACGATCCTCTCGACTTCCTTGATCTTTTCGACTTCGATGATCTTCTCAACGACCTTTTCGATAGGCACAACTTCAGGCACCTCGACGATACGGTCAACGATCTTCTCGACAATTTTCTCCACTTCGACTATCTTGGGCACAACTCGGAACACCTTTAGCACATCGTCGACATCGACAACTCCCATGATCTCCTGGTTGATCATAGCAATAATTCCCTCATCGATCTCGAGGACGGCACCGGTGCGGCGCTTGAGCTTCTCGAGCTCCTCGAGCAGGGCCTTGATGAGAATCCTCAAGTGGAATTCCACCTTCTTGCTCTTCTCACTGGAATAAGCGTAGACGTTCTCAACCTTGACGACCTGAGGCACGTACTTGACGATTTCGATGACGCGATCAACCTCGTCGACTTCGATAATATCGATAATCTCCTGTTGGAAGAACTCGGTGAGACGAGCGTCCATCTCCAGAAGAATCTTGGGGTACTTCAGCGACAACTTCTTGAGCTGGCTGGCGAGCAAGTGCAACAAATGCTTGGTACGGGCATCCTGAACTGGAACCTCAACGGTTCGTTCAGTGAAACGCTCGAGGTGGATGACTCCACCGTCAACTCGCTCGACATTGATCCTCTCGTTTTGCAGAAGGTCGAACAATCCACGATCGACTTCAATGCGCAGGCTTGGGTTCTGCTGTTTGAGCTTGTCGATGGCGAGCTTGTACATACCAGCAGCAACACCGAACTGGGCCTTGATCCTCTCGTAGTCTTCGGTAAGCTTCTTCCTCTCAAGTACTTGGCTAGTGAGGTCACGCAGACGAGTTCCATTCAATCCAAGGATGAAGCCTTCCAAAAGTCGTTCAATTGAGTCGTCAGTGATTCCTTCGGTGTTACCCAATCGTTCGAATTCACGGAACAGAGCGACCAGCTGAGTACGGTACTTTTGAGAGCTGGTCTGGCCTTGATAGGCGGTGGAACGAGCTGAAGAGCCATCCTTCACAAGGACGTCAGCTCGGATATCGAGTCCTTCGGGGATCACGAGGCCGTCGTAAATGGAGGTGTATGTTCCACCGAGTTGGCTGCGGTTTTGGTCGAGTCTCTGCCTGATCTTGGCAAAAGCATCGCGGAATAGGTTGCTAGCGGCAACTTCAGCCAATACTTGGTCGTTCTTGAGTCTGATGATATCATCCTTGCGACGGAGATCGGCAGTCAGAGCAATGATGTGGTTCTCCAGTTCAGTTTCGCGCTGTCCGCTCCTCCTGAGCCTCTCCTCGAGGTTGTTGATTTTCTTCTCGAGCTCAATGATTTGGTTCTCCTTCTCATTGAGAATATTGGTGTAGTCAAGGAACCTGGTTCCACCTTCTTGATCCTTGATGGAGTAGTTGATGCGTCGCTTCATGAGTCCTTCGATTTCGCTTTCGAGCAGAATGAGCCTACGGTTGAAGTCATCGCGGCGTTCACCAGTGATGACGATGTGGCCTGGGCCCTCAATGGAACCAGCACCGAACTCCTCTCGCAAAGCCAACAAGATGTTCTTGAATCGGTTAAGGGTCGATGCATCGCTGGAACTGTTGATGACAATTTGCTCGCCCTCAGGTAGCTCAGACCAGCGGAGGCTAGCTCCGTAGTCGGCAACAACATCGTACACCTCTCCTTCGAAGTCTCGGTTGAGGTCGCGACCGATGGTGGCAGTCAATCGACTGGCTCCTCCAAGGTTGCCACTTGTCGTAACGCTACCGGCAAGACCGCCGGCGACGCTGTACCCACTGGCACCGATACCTCCGGCAACGCCGCCGAGGTTGGTGGGCTGTGCGAGCCCACGGTTGGTAGGCTGGCCAGGCTGGCCTGGTTGTCCGAGGCCGCTTGTTCCTCTGTTGTAGCCGCTCATTATCTACGCTTTGAAAAATAAAATTATTGATGGGGGACGGATCCTCAGTGGTTTATAGCCTCAATAAATTTTATTAGCAAAATTGCTGGCCTGCAGCGGACCTTCAATCGTATCCATGCCCCCAACAGTCTCCCCTTGCATGGGCTTAAGGTCTTCAAACGATCGGAACTAAATTGCTTTTCAAGGAAACGGTTTTCGAGGCTAGTCCAGTCATTGTTTGACTGCACTGATACTAATCGATTGCTGTTGCTGGAGGTTTGCAGTTAGCTAATGGCTTAATTCTGCAAGCCTGAATGCATCCACATCCATCACTCTTTCTCAGGACAGTTCTGCTCTGGCGTATCCTCCCAAACTTGTTGCGTCCGTTTAGCTGAAGATTTATAAATTATTGCTTGGCGAAGTGGCAACGGCAAGGAGAAGTGGTCGCTTACCTCAAACCCATGCTGGTTTGCATGGTTGCTGCTGTAGTTCTGAAATCGCAGGAGAATTAGCAACATTCTCCAAAAATCGTCAAGCGGTTCGTCCCTGAATAGCAATCCCAAAGGCAGGCTGTACCCTCGTAATGGTGACTGATGCCACAACATCCTCCTACCGTAGGCAGTTCGAATAGCGTTCAACTGCACCCGCAAAACCGCATTTTCTGGCAGTCGATGTATGTTTGGGAATGTTAGTAACAGTCCTTAGGCACAGTCGCATCTAGGTGAAGTCTGCGACTGCCATCAGCAGTTTCTAGCCGAGCTTTCGGTCTGTTGAACCTGCGTTTATATTTAATGTGAAGGTCCTCCGCTTTCCAACACAATCTGATCAGGCTTGTGAAAGAAACCATAAATCGCGAGTCCAATAAGAGAGTTCGAAGAAGCGGAATGGCTAATTGTGGAGAGAATAGAATCTCACATACTGTTCGCCATTCTACAAAATGTACGGAAATTTCGTTTGGTTTTCAATCTATTTGGGTTGCTTCCACAAGAAACACATCAAGGACGTCGGGAATGGGTAGCTGTAAGCGATTAGTATCGATAGTAGCCATAAAAGATTAGGAAAAGTTATTGTTTTGTGCATTACTGAATTTTACTTCTAAGATATTGCGAGGATTCTGCATCGGCGTGGCTTGACAGCTGATCTCTCATGGAGTCTCCATGAATGAGCGCATGCAGCTCCTTATCTCACATTTTAAAGTGTTCGAAGTGGTACCCAACTGGTCCAGATTCTATGAGCGGCTGGATCAAACAGCAGTCATCGCAGGTCTTAAATCAGAAAGATCGGTCGGTACAACCTAACCTGGATAGTATACAATCAACGGCTAGCCCTTACAGCCGGTTCCAACATGCGCTATCTTTTCGTGGAATTAAAAACGGTTGGCTCGAGCTTCCGTTTATGCTACGTTTGTAGTTTACCAACTTATATCCAAGAACTTCCATTTCCATAATCAAGCATTGTGCATGAGCATACACAAGACATTCTCACCGGATTTGCGGCAGCTACTAGTGAGTTCTAGCAGTGAGTGCATGCTGCTAAACGGTGTGCTCCAGCCTGCCAAATCAACGGAGACAATCGAGGTCGACATACCATATCGACCGCTTGACAAGAACAATCCAGCACATCTAAGAGCAGCCACCAGTAACGCTCCTGTTCGTGACTAACGCAGTATTGTAGTCAAGGAGGCACCAGAGCTTGCTCGACACATTCGTGAACGGCATAGATAGATCAAGTCGCACTTCCGCGAAATTAAGAAGCTAGTTGAAGAACCGATGGGAAGCTGGTCGCAGAGCAGAACACTATCTCACTTTCGAGATCAACGTAGCATCAAGAAGACGGAGCTCACAGCTAATGAAGTATTCACAGAGAAGGATCTAGAGAGGCTTGATCAGAGGGAGGCAGCTTAAGCAAAACCAGTAACATTGATGGGTCATAAGCGCTTAAATGACAAGCCAGAGGAAATGAGAAAGGAAATTCACAAATTCATGGAGTGGGCGAACCAACCTGTGCAAATTAAGCAATATCGCAAGCCGGTTGATTCAGGCTATCGTCGATTTCATACTCGCGAGCAGAAGGATAACCAGTTGCGAAACTCGGACATTCTTCCCTACTGGACAAAGCAGCACAGATAATAAGCGAAATCTTCTTGTAAGTAGAGGCAAAGTCAGCGATAAAATTTGTACGCATCGGCACAGAAACAGCTCGAAGAGCAGGTGGAGCAAGTCAGCAGAAAGGTACTGAACGAAAATCGCAACTTTTTCTGTCGAAGTACAAACAAGCACAGTAACCAAGCCACCCAATACCGAATTCAAGGGCTATACGAGGCAAGGATGATGAAGCTCGCACATCGGCTCCTCGACAAATAAAACCTGCCTTTCAAACTTGTCTTCGGTGAGTAAGAGCAGTCACCTGCCCCCGATAGTAACCCCTTCCTCAACGATGACAGTCCTAAACAGAAAAAGTTTGGCTTGGAACGCTACCGCCAATGGTTGCGCTAAGAGAAGAAGCGTTTGAAATAGACCCTATGATAATTTTCGTGCTATACTGCTATGCTCCCAAAGTAGCTTCTGAAATCGCTGAACCTCACCGGCGAGAAGGACTTGAAGATGGCTGAGAACATGTGGAAGATGCTGGATGAGATGGCTGAAAATCGGCCGTAGGACTACCAGCAGTTCGTCAGCAAGAACGTCAAGGAGGGACTGTAGTCCATGCAGAATGACCGCAAAAAGAAAGAGGAGCAGCTAATGGTGCTTCCATAGCCAGGCTTCCTCCTGAAGATGCGAGCAACTCTGCAGTAACGTCAGCTCACGGATACTGTGCGCAACGACAAGTTCAATCTGAAGTTGCAACAGATGCAGCCTTGGTAGCAGATACGCGTAAAGTTCACACCAACAATCAAGGTGTACCTGAACGTGTGTCACACGGACAGAGTGTTACTCCCGTTGGACGCCAACAAAAATGAAGTCGCAACATTTACGAACGCAACCATCAAGACCATCGTGAGCATCCCACATTCACTTCAGCAGCCAGTCGTGAAGGTCAACACCGAGCAGGATAAGGTATACTACTATACCCTTGTCCTCAACAGCAAGGTGTTCAGGAGTTTGATGGATGTGAATCCGCCATACCTGATGAATCTAGCAACGAGTCTCTTCCAGGAAAGGATCAGCAGTAACCTCAATCCACTGCTGAAGGAGTACAACCCAAACGATTACGGTCGGCTGGCTTGGTATTCGATTGACAAAGCCACTATCCAGCGACACAAGAACAAGAACTACAAGGTAGTCAAGCAATCTGAGCCGACCAAAGTGCTCCTAGAAGCAGGTGCCGACAAACAGCAAAGTCGAGATGTAAATAAGAAGCAACCTGAGCCGAAGGTTGAATTCAAGACAGCTGAGAAAGTCGAGGAAGTGCAATAGCTAAAGCTTCCATAGCTAAACCCTCAGAAGTAGCAACCTCTACCCACGAAAAGTACTTTTCTTTCAAATTCAGACCTGATTGTGGAGGTGAATGAAGAAGAACAGCCAGACACAAAGATTCCCTTTACAATGAAATCGAGTGATAAGGAATGCACGCTGGAGTTCTTGGTGCCTGGCGTGCAGTCTATCAGCGAGCTGGAATTGGACATTAGCGAAGTATGTGTCCGGTTGAAGATTACCAGCAGCCAGCGCTGTGTACAGATAGACCTCCAACATCGAGCCAATGTTGATCAGACTCGAGCAAAGCTTCTAAAGAAGGAACAGAAGCTGCGTGTGAGTCTCCCTTACTGCTGACTTTAGTAGCTTGCAATAATCTTATCATGGGTGCTAAAATTTTGTCTGAATGTAAAAGCTGCTGCTCCCCCGAAGTACCTGTGGTAAAGTTGCCATAGGTAGACCCCGGACCATACTAGCTTGACCTCATCAATCTCGAAGAGGTTGAGGTCCCGACCCTCTGGGAGACCCAGAGATAGTTCTTCAAAAGTAGACATCGTGAGCTGCCGGGGCCACCGACAACGGGCTATAAGTTTATGGCTACTGAAGACTGCAAGAGACTCTACGACTCTTTCATCTTTTGTGGAAAATTGCATAAGGGAGTCGCTGATGGCAAATGCCAGATCTACTTCAACGATAGGCATTACTTCTAAGGAACCTTCGATAAAGGGAAGCTCACTTCGAAAGACTGTCTGATGCTGTACCCCGATGGAACCTATTTCTAAGGAGTTGCTCACGGTACTTTCCCAAACCTGAAAGTGCAGTACTCGATTGGGAAGGTACACTATTCAGATAACTGCGTATTCGAAGGAACCTTCGTTAACAACAAACAATAGGGCAAGGAATGTAGGTACTACGTACCAATTAACGACATCACCTACATTGGTGAATGGAAAAACGACATGATGAACGGCAGGATCAGAGAGTACCAAAACGGCATCGTCATAAACGAGAGGAAATACGTGAACAACCTTCCGATAGGCGAACAGTTCCGAACTTTTGGCCCACAATCCGTGAACGATAAGGTAACATCAAGCCGAAAAAGCGAAAAAGCGGAAGAGATAAAAGGCAACAGTGGAATTCGATTTCATCAGCTTGCAGCTATAGGAAGGTCAGTCAATGCCACCACGATTTGAGCTTCGATTCATGTGAATCCAAGTGATAATCGATAACGTATTGTGAGTTTGCCGAAGAGGAATCGTAAAGCAATTGACAGACTGACAGACAGTATCAACCGTCCTTGGTGCTTGATTTTGCTGATAGCTTCAAGCTATTTCTCCTTGAGAGTGTCTTCTTCATCTTGATCTCCACGAGCTGGTGCTGAATAGAAGTGTTGAGGATCGACATCACGAAGTAGAGGATCATTCCAATGAGGAAAAAGTCCCAGAGTCTGCTTACCAATGGCTTACTGTCCGTAAAAGTCTCGGGCGCGAACAGCAGCTTCTTCTGTTTTTCCAGCGAATCAATCAGAGAGTTTTGCAACGATGGAATCCACTGCTGGAACTTTCGCAGCACCAGCTCTACAGTCTCCTTGCGGAACAGCGTAATCACAAACAGCATTTGTAAGTGCACCTTGATAATCGCCTTGCCAATGAAGGTTGCACTAAAGAAAGTTGTGAAGGGAATCCTGAAATGACCACAGGTGATCCCAGCCAAGTCGAACAATGGGTTGGGGATTGAAGCACATAGTAGTACTGTGATAAATCCGTACTTTTGTAGCATGTGGAAGATCAGCAACTTCAGACGCTCGATGAGAGGCAAGCTGCCGCTGGGTTTTAGATGCTCGAGCTTCTAGATTTCCTTTAGTTACTCATGCTCCTCTTCCACTTCAGAAACTTCCAGTTTCAGTTCCAGCTCCTCTAACTATTCCTTCTCGAGTTCCTATTCGGATGTCTTGTTCTCTTGCAGCTTCTTCTGGTGAGTCTATTCCACTTGCTTCAGCTTGGCTGACACTTAAGCTGCATGCCTTGCGATAAAGTATGGTGGAAGCTCACCTAAGGCAGTGCCAAATCCCCATAGGAAAGCTTCTATTTGTACCGCGAGCAGGATAGTGAGGAAACTGACCTCGCTAGTCTTGGGTTCTGAATGTTTTCATATGTTACGTGTGCATTCTTTGAAATGGTCGAAGGCCCAGCGAGAGGGCACCATGTCTGGTACATAGCCGCATTCAGTTGCAGTCATGGCTACCTTGGCAATGTGTGGTCCGAGATACAACACGAAGGTGTGCAGACCAGTTCCGAGTCCGATGGATGAGGCGACTCCCAAAAGAATCCAGTAGAGCGCAAAATAAATGAGTTCACGTGGCTTGTGCAGTGCAGGGAAGGCGTACAGACAGTAGATCAGCCCAGTCACAATAGTTAGAATCAGCCAGTGCTTTTTGCTGAATGCTGCCAACTCCTTTAGCTTTTCGACAATGACGTCAAAGAGAGTGCTCAGTGCCAGTTTGGGATGTGAGAAGAGCGTGACATCAGTTGGACTGACTTCTGGCTCATCAATTGGTTCGCTCATTGTTGTTAATAAATACAGTTCGAAAGGCTACTGATGATTTCAACCAAATTTAGCGGAGAGAAAGCAAGCAAACGGCATCTTGAGGAGTTGAAAATGATATCCAAAATGCTCATGCTTTTCAGCCATAATCTGTTGCTAATGAATCAGGACTACTTCTTGAGGCCTGGGTTGCCAGCGTAGGTAGAGGTGTCCAGCCAGCTGGTCAGCCTGTCTAAGTAGAAGTCTGGAAGAAGAGAGGTTAACTTGACAACGAAGCCCATCCAGAAGGGAATGAACACCACTTCCTCGCGGTTGAGCACTGTGTCGGCAACGATTCGACCCACTTCTGCCTCCTTCAACATTGGCACGATATTGTTGAGTCGAGTTTCGAAGCCTGTGAAGAAACCCGTATCGATGGCATATGGACAGACAGTGCTGCAAGTGATGTCTTTCTTGCCAGCCCCTGCGAGCTCGGTTCTCATGCAATTGAAGAATCCATAAATGGCATGCTTGCTTGCTGCATAGCTGGTCAGTTTTTTGCCACGGAGGAGAGCAGCGATGGAGGCTATGGTCACAACGTGCCCCTTGAGCTTGTCCTTGAGGTTGATGGTGAAGAAGACAGGGGCATGATAGTTCACAGCCATCGTCTTTACGTGGTCAGCGTAAGTTAGTTGATCGAAGTCCTTTGGAATGACGATACCAGCATTATTGATGAGAACATCGATCATGGAGCTGCCAATGTTGGTGCGAATGTCCTTCAGGACATCATTCATACTGTTCTAGCTGCTGAGATCGCACTTGAAGCAGACCACAGAGCTACCAAGAGCCTCAAGTTCAGCCTGCACCTCCTTGAACTTACTGGACATGATGTCGAGAATAATCAGCTTACATTGGTGTCGTTGAGCCAAGAACTTAGCTGTCTGGCGACCGATTCCATTGCAGGCCCCTGTGATTACGACAATGGAGCTCTTGTTAAGCTCCAGCATCGGACGGCGGATGTACAGCTTGTGCACAAGATAGATGATAACGAAGAAGACCAGCCAGAAGAACATCGTGTTGGTGATTATTACTGAAAGATATTTGACAGGCATTTCAGACAAACCCAAGGCTTAAGTGAGTAAATTAACCGTGGCTCGCGCAAGGTTGATCCACTATTTGGAGAATCAGCGAGCAACGTACCAGGTCGAAAGATGCAAGTCAGTTCGATAGGTCATTTTATCGCACGTCAGCCAGTCAAGGCAGATTCAAGACAAGATCTTCGAATGGGGCGTATTCATGAATACTTTTATACATTAAACAATTCGACAGATACAATAGCCATAAACTCGCGACCACTATCACCGATGAGTTCCCTAAGTCTGAGTCTGCCCCAAATCTTTTTGGGCCATGTAGTAGTGGTACAGTGAGCAATTCTCGAATTCTGCGGCCTTTCGAGAATCTTTCCCGGTTGGTATCTTCGGAAGAGTTGCTGACATTTCGTAAGCCAGTTTTAACTCGCCATATGTTGGTCCATGCGGATAGCAGTAGGAGGAGGGACAATGAGTTGGCCTGTTGATCGTGGATTGGGTCGATCGAGACGTAGTACTCTCGTCTCGCTATTCGATATATGATACTCGATGGGTATCACGAACGCGAAAGTACAGTGAGCAATTCCCGAGCCCTCCTACCTTTTGGAATTTTTTCCCGATTGGTAGGTTCGTAACAATTGCTAACTTGCCGCGACCATAATATAACTCGTAATATATTGGTTCAGGCGAATCGCGCTAGGGATAATGAGTTGG
>ERZ724508.701-NODE-701-length-22639-cov-12.897317_pt1 | contig 22639 bp, 27 predicted proteins | sample MGYA00376041_ERZ724508 | MGnify/ENA primary metagenome ERZ724508 (study PRJEB28724, sample SAMN07190887) | wastewater metagenome | isolation source: effluent of sewage treatment plant in Hong Hong | place: USA: Christiansburg, Virginia | collected 2016-03-01 ...
ATATTAGCTACTTTACTGCAACTAAGTTTGATTCAAATGCGTTATCAAGATCATCTTGAAGGCAACACCTAACGGTCTCCCCTATTGTCCTATCATTCCCTCATGGCAAGAAAATTCGGTGGTGGTTCTCTATGAACTGATGGCAACCTCAGTCAGTGTACAAAGTTATCAAAAATCAAACTTCCTGCTGCATATTTTTTATCATGGCATCCCGAAGAATAGCATTCATGCGCGTTTGATAACCTTTACCTTGGCGCTTGAGCCACAGAATAATATCGGTGTCAATCCGAACCGTTGCATGGGTTTTATGGGGTCGTGCTGCTAACGCTTTAAGCTCCGCTTTGCGTGCCTCGGTAATTGGTGGCAAATCATTTTGAGCGTATCTAACCATGTTCATAGCGTTTCCTTTCTTTGCGCTCTAGTTTTCTCACGCTGATAATGCGTACTATTTCAGTATTGGATGCCATGCTTGCGGTAATTGGTTTCTGCCTTTGCAGCATCCCATTCAAAGAATCGTTTCATAGTTCACTGAATGTAGCACATGATTGTGCATACAGATAAAACACCTACCAGCCCATTGTTTACCGTTGCGTTAAAACCGCCCCATCCACAAACACTTTCAGTTCACCGGTTTGCATGGCAACCCAATGTTCATTGGTGGTGAGGGGTTCGGTCACGATGATGGCGAGGCGGTCATCGGGGCCGTTTAATTCGGCTAAATCCACGTTAATGTCTTCATCCTTGAGCTGGACGTTAGAAAAAGGATGCGCACGCAGCACGTAATGCAGCTTGGTGCTGGCGTGCGCCCACAGCGCTTGCCCGTTGCTGAGCAAAAAATTGAACGTACCATGTTTGGCGATAGGTGGCGCTAATTCGCGCAACGTGCAGCTCAATTCTTCCACGCTGGGGACGTTGGCGTGGGATTTATTCAGCTCTTGCAGAATCCAGCAAAACGCGCGTTCGCTATCGGTATCGCCCACGGGCTTGAATGCGCCGTGCAGCTTGGGGTAAAACTCTTTCAAATCGCCATTGTGGGCAAACACCCAGTAACGCCCCCACAGTTCGCGCACAAACGGGTGGCTGTTTTCCAACCGCACCGCGCCCACCGTCGCCTTGCGTACATGCGCCACCACGTTGTGGCTTTTGATCGGGTAGGTGCGCAGCATTTGGGCGATGGGCGAGGTAGCAGCGCTTTGCTTATCCACAAAATGGCGCACGCCTTTGCCCGGGGTTTCATCTTCGCTTTCAAAAAAACCGATGCCCCAGCCGTCGGCGTGGTGGTCGGTGCAGCCTCCGCGCTGCGAAAATCCGGTAAAACTCAGGGTTAAACTGGCTGGTAGGCGGCTATTCATTCCAAGAAGTTGGCACATGGTGGTGATTCCGATGGTTTTTATGGTTTATTAATGATTCAAGACAAAATAGTGACAAAAATTATCGCCGTCGTGGTGACCTATCGTCCCCATTTACCCCGACTAAATGCCCAATTTCACGCATTAGCGTCACAAGTGGCATCGGTGGTATGGGTGGATAACGCGTCTGGCCTAACGCTGGACGACCGCCAAACGCCCCACCATTGCATCGAGCTGGCTACCAACACCGGCATTGCCCACGCGCAAAACGTCGGCATTCTGTGGGCGCGGGAACAGGGCGCGACCCATGTTTTACTGATGGATCAAGACAGCCAACCCGCCCCCGATATGGTGGAAAACCTGTTGCAAGCCCTATGCCAACGCCCCAACGCCGCTGCCGTCGGCCCGCGTTATATGGACGACCGCCAAAACGCCCACGCCACCGCCAAATCGCCTTTTGTGCGATTAAATCAAAGCGGCTGGGGTTTTGAACGAATACCATGTCAAACTAATAATGATATTATTCAAGTAGATTGTTTAATCGCATCCGGCTCGCTGATTCCTATTACCGTATTCGATACCGTGGGTTTAATGCGTGCCGATTGGTTTATTGATTACGTGGATACCGAATGGTGTTTACGCGCCCGCCAGCATTGCATTGAGTGCTATGGAGTTTGTAGCGCGAAGATGTCACACAGCATCGGCGAAAACCCCTTTTATTTTATGGGACGCGCTTTCCCCGTTCATTCCCCACTGCGGCATTATTACCAAATCCGCAATGCGATTTTTTTAATCAAAACGCCTTGGGTATCATGGGGTTGGAAGAAAGCGCTGGCATGGCATATTATCCAAAAAATGGGTTTTTATGCTTTTATTTTGCCGCCGCGCCTCACCCACATTCGACAGATGGTGAAGGCGGTTTGGGATGGGGTTATTCGATAAACACCGCCCGAACCCGCTCCAAATCCTCCGGCGTATCAACCCCCGCGCCCGGCGCTTCGTGTGTAATATGCACGGCAATTCGATACCCGTGCCATAGGGCGCGGAGTTGTTCGAGTGATTCGGTGACCTCCATCGGGGCTTGCGGCAGTTGCGGGAACTGGCGCAAAAATCCCACGCGGTAGGCGTAAATGCCGATGTGCCGCAGCGGGGCGGGTGTGGGCAGGGTTGCGCCGTCGCCGTCACGCCAAAAGGCAATCGGGGCGCGGCTGAAATACAGGGCGATGCCGTTCGCATCCTGCACCACTTTCACCACATTCGGATTCAAAAAATCCGCCATGCTGTCAATCGGGTGCGCGGCGGTACTCATGGCGGCGTTGGGGTTGGCTTGCAGCGTTGCCGCCACCGCTTCGACCAAAGCGGGGTTTATCAACGGCTCGTCGCCCTGCACGTTCACCACGATGGCATCGTCCGGCAATCCCAATAAGGTACTGGCTTCGGCGAGGCGGTCGCTGCCCGAAGGATGGTCTTCGCGCGTCAAAACCGCTTCTACGTCATGGGCATGGCACGCCTCAATGATGCGCGGATGGTCACCCGCCACCACGATGCGCACACCAGCCGCCACGCCACTGCGCACACGCTGCGCCACACGCACCACCATCGGCACGCCGCCCATATCGGCGAGCGGCTTATTCGGTAGGCGCGTCGATGCCAGCCGCGCCGGAATCAAAACGGTGTAATTCATCAACGCCTTCATAAGCCAAGTTCTGCATCGGTGAGCGTGCGGGCTTGTTCTTCCAGCAAAATCGGGATACCGTCACGCACGGGGTAGGCAAGGCGGGCGCTGCGGGAAATCAATTCCTGCTTTTCGCGGTCAAATTCCAAACGCCCTTTGGTGACGGGGCAAACAAGGAGTTCCAATAATCGAGTGTCCATACGGTGCTTTCAATAAGGTTTCAAGAACGAATGCAAGGCGGAATCCAATGCCGCAAAGAATGCCGATTCTGGCGTAAATTCCAGCGGAACGGCGAGCGCATCGGGCGCTATTTGCCACAACTTGGCGGCATCTTTTTCGGTACAAATCAGCCTGTAGCGCTTATCTAGTGTGCGTTGGTAGCTATCAAAATCGTAGTGATCTGGCAGCGCAATCGTTTCAACAATTGGCACGCCGCGCTCCCGCAACATGGCAAAAAACGCTTCGGGTTGCGCGATTCCGGCAAGGGCGGCGAGGGGTTGTTGGGATTGCGCCAAATCGGTCAAAAGCACGCGGCTACCGTCTTGTGCGATGGCGTAATCGGCTAAACGGCGCTGGGCGGTGAAGCCTTGTTCCAATGCGGGTTGATTGCCAGTGTGCAGAATCAAAAATCGCGGATTCAATGCCCGATTGGAATGCCACGGTTCACGCAACATACCTGCCGGAAGCAGCCAGCCGTTGCCGATGCCTCGGTTATCAAACACGCAGATTTCCACATCGCGGTGCAGGCTGTAATGCTGCAAGCCGTCATCGCAAATAATCAGATCGGTATCGGGATAAGCCAAAATCAGCGTAGCGCACGCTGCTAAACGGGTTGGCGCTACGAAAACGGGAGCATGGGTTGATTGGCGAATCAGCAGCGGTTCATCGCCCACATCGGTGGGAGAAGCATCGGGCTGGACTTCGCGGCAATCTTTGGTTTTACGTCCATAGCCGCGCGAAACGATTCCTACTTTTTTATTCTGCGCCTGAAAATGCCGCACCAACGCCATCACGGTCGGCGTTTTACCTGCACCGCCTGCCACCACATTGCCCACTACCACCACCGGAACCGGCACGCGGTGAACGGTTAAAAAACCCCGTCGATACAACCACCGCCGCAACCCGACCAGCCCCCCATACAGCCACGCAATGGGCAACAGGGTGTAGGCAAGTGGTGTTTTTTGAAGAAGGGGTTTAATTACCACCGGACGATTGGGTGGCAAAAGTCACATGCACCAGCCCTGCACGGCGGGCGGCTTCCATCACCGTGACGACCGATTGGTGTTTGGCACTGGCATCGGCGCTGATGATGACCACGGTTTCTTTCGATCCTTTCGCTGTGGCGCTCAACGCGGCGACCAAGGCGGCTACATCGCGTCCTGCCACCGGAACGCGGTCAATGCCATAGCTGCCGTCTGCGCCCACGGTGATGACCATTTCTTTCGGGTAGTCCTTTTGCGCCTCGGTGTTGGCGGTGGGGAGCTTGAGCTGGATTTCGGTAAATTTGCTGTAGGTGGTGGAAAGCATCAAGAAAATCAGCACGACCAACAGCACGTCGATAAAGGGAATCAGGTTGATTTCAGGCTCTTCCTGTTTACGCTGACGGAAATTCATAGCTTACGCACAACCTTTAATTGATGAACCAACTGTTCTGCCGCCAATTCGAGCGAGAGCAGATACGAATCCACCTGCGCACGGAAATAGCGCCAGAAGATAAGCGATGGAATCGCCACCAGCAAACCAAACGCAGTGTTGTACAACGCCACCGAAATACCATGCGCCAACTGTGCCGGATTACCCCCCGTTGCCGCGCCGGTTTGTGCGCCAAAAATCTCAATCATGCCGACCACGGTTCCAAATAATCCCATCAAAGGGGCGACCGATGCGATGGTGGCAAGGGCGCTCAAACGCTGCTCCAAGCGGTGCGCGACCAAACGCCCACGACTTTCCAATACCGCACGTAAATCGTCTTCCGAGCAACGGGAATCGGCCTGTACAGCACGCAAACCGCTCGCTAGCACATCGCCCAGCGCGGAGTTTTGCGCCAACTGCTGCACCACTTCGGGGGTCGGCATGGATTTGCGCACCAAGGCTAGCACTTCCTCCAACAATTTGGGGGGCACGACCTTGGCGGGTTTGAGATTAACAAAACGATCAATGATGATGGCCAGTGCCAATATAGAACAGGCAATAATCGGCCATATAGGCCATCCGGCGGCTTGTATGATGGTAAACAAAGAAACCTCTCGTAGGTAAGTCCAATAGCACCGCGATTATGATTCGATTTTTGAACAAGGAACTGGATTTCATGGAACATACCCTCCCCTCCCTGCCCTACGCTATCGACGCACTGGCTCCCGCTTATTCGCAAGAAGCACTCGAGTTTCACCACGGTAAGCACCACAATGCCTATGTGGTCAACCTGAACAACCTGCAAAAGGGTACTGAATTTGAAAGCATGACGCTGGAAGAAATCGTACAAAAATCCAGCGGCGGCATCTACAACAATGCAGCGCAAATCTGGAACCACACCTTCTTCTGGAACTGCATGAAACCCCAAGGTGGTGGCGAACCCACAGGCGCTTTGGCGGATGCCATCAATGCCAAATGGGGCAGCTATGCCGCCTTCAAAGAAGCGTTTGTGAAATCGGCCGTGGGTAACTTCGGTTCGGGCTGGACTTGGCTTGTGAAAAAAGCCGATGGTTCGGTAGACATCGTGAATACCGGAGCCGCCGGAACCCCCCTCACCACCGCCGACAAAGCCCTGCTGACTGTAGACGTGTGGGAACACGCCTACTACATCGACTACCGCAACCTGCGTCCCAAGTTCGTAGAGACTTTTCTCAATCAGTTGGTAAACTGGGGCTTTGCGGAAGCGAATTTCGCCTAAGCAGTGTAAGCAGTCTTTCAGACTATCAACAGGAGCGTATTCATGGGATTATTTGACGCAGTAGCGGGTGCGGTATCGGGCATGGTGTCCAACCACCTTCAACAGCAGGGTGGCATGGCGGGCGTGGTAGCGGGTTTGCTTGCTAACAATTCCCAAAATGGTGGCATCAGTGGACTCGTGAACCAATTTGCCCAAGCGGGTTTGGGTAACGTCGTTCAATCGTGGATTGGAACGGGTCAAAACCTTCCCATTTCCGCCGAGCAAATTACCGCCGTACTGGGAAGCGGTGTGATTGGGAATGCCGCCCGCCAATTGGGTGTAGACCCCCAGAGTGCCGCAACCCAAATCGCACAGATTCTTCCCGTCGCTATCGATCAACTCACCCCCAAAGGAAACGCCCCCCAAGGTGGATTCGATGCCGGCGATTTGATGAAGCTAGCCAGCGTTTTCATGAACAACCGTTAAACGTTCAACCGCTTAAACGCTCCAACGCCCACGCCACATGCTCCCGCACCAAGGGACTGGGGTGTTGGGCGTGCCGTTGCAGCGCAGCGACGGCAGCGGGATCGGGAGGCGCATTGCCCAGTGCGACGGCGATATTGCGCAACCATTTTTCCCAACCAATGCGGCGGATAGGGCTGCCTTCAGTGCGGCGCAAGAACTGTTCTTCTGTCCACGCGAACAAATCCACCAACGCAGAACCAGTTAAACCTTCACGGGCATCAAAATCGGGCAGGGTGGTGACTTGGGCAAACTTATTCCACGGACAAGCCAACTGGCAATCATCACAGCCATAAATCCGATTGCCTATCAGCGGACGCAATTCCAACGGGATAGAACCGCCATATTCAATCGTCAAATACGAAATACAGCGCCGTGCATCCAAGCGATACGGAGCCACAATCGCCTGCGTAGGGCAAACTTGAATACAAGCCGTGCATTCACCACAGTGGGGAGATAGGGGCGCGTCGGTTAAGGGGAGCGCCACATCGACAAAAATCTCACCCAAGAAAAACATCGAACCCGCTTGCCGATTCAGCAGCAAGGTATGCTTCCCGCGCCAGCCTTGCCCGCTACGGGTGGCTAATTCGACTTCCATCACGGGAGCCGAATCGGTAAACACGCGAAAACCCAGTGGTTCGATACGGGCAGCAATCGCCTCTGCAAGATGTTGCAGGCGCTGGCGCACGACTTTGTGATAATCACGCCCTCGTGCATAAAGTGAAATAATGCCTTCGTGGGGATTTTGTAACCGTGCTTTTTCCGTAGTCCGCCAATCGGATAAAGAATGGCGACTCAAGTAATTCATAGGAACCGTGATAACCCTCACGGTTCCTTCGACTAATTCCGCTGGACGGGCGCGTCGTAAACCATGCCGTGCCATATAGTCCATTTCCCCGTGATAGCCCTTTTCTAGCCATGCTAGTAAACCGGCTTCGGCAGAAGATAAATCAACACTGGCAACCCCTATTTGAGAAAAACCGAGTTCGCTCGCAATTTGTTGAATATCGAAAAGAATGTTATGACTATTATTCACCCGCCCATTGTAAGAACCCTTTTCCTACCCGATGAGGCAGCCACCCAAGCATTGGCGCAATGTTTGGCACAAAAGCGGGAAATTACCAATGCCTTTGTAGCCTTGCATGGTAATCTGGGGGCTGGGAAAACTACATTTGTACGCTTTTTGTTACAAACCCTCGGTGTCAAGGGGCGCATCAAAAGTCCCACGTATGCCGTGGTCGAACCTTACGTGTTACCAGATGTGAATATTTGGCATTTTGATTTTTACCGTTTCACCGATCCGCGTGAATGGGAAGAAGCGGGATTTCGAGACATTTTTGCGAGCCACGGGCTGAAAATCGCCGAATGGACTGAAAAAGTGGGCGATTTATTACCAACCCCCGATGTAACCATTTTCTTGGATATTGATACAAATAGACAAAACAATGTTGCACGTACCGTGACAATCCGCGTTCATACTCGCACCGGAGAGGCATTGATGAACGCAATCGAAATAACAGATAACCGTGTCGTTGCCACCCAACCCGTGGAGTTAACCCTATGATGAATCGACGTACTCTTCTTCAGGCCAGTGGTTTCGCCCTTACCCTGGGCGCACACGGTCTGGCACAAGCCGCACCCAACCCCAACAACAGTGTGGTCGGTGCGCGTGTCTGGCCTGCCAAAGAATATACGCGGCTGACTATTGAATCCAATACCGAATTGCGCGTCACCCAGCAATTTATCCCCTCTCCTCCTCGGCTGGCGGTGGACATTGACAATATGCACGTCAGCACCACCCTCAAGGAGTTGATGGAAAAAGTCCGCACGGACGACCCCAACATCGCCGGCATTCGCATCGGGCAATACAACCCCACCGTGGTGCGCTTGGTGCTGGATTTGAAACACCCCGTGCGTCCACAGGTTTTCAAACTCGCCCCGATTCGCCCATACCAACATCGTTTGGTACTGGACTTGTATCCCGAACAAGAAATTGACCCCGCCAAACAAATCAAGGCGGAAATCGCCAAGCTCCCCAAGAAAATTGAAACCAAAACAGACACCAAAACCGATGCCGATTCCTTGGATAGCCTCGTCGCCCAACGCTCTGCGGGCATCGGTGCGACGAGCTTGGTGAGCAATGGCGAAGTCCCCCCATCGGCAACATCTGCCGCACCCGTAGCACCTGCGGTGGGAGAGCTTCCATTCAACAGCAGCTCGAATGACCCTTTGGCGGACTTGATCGCCCGTCAAACCCAAAAAGCGGATGCAGCCGCACAAGCCGCATCCGCTGCGACAGCCAAAAGCACGGCCAAGGCGACACCTGCCCCTGTTGCTGCACCAGTCGTGGTGCGTTCACGCATTGACCGTGCCATCATTGTGGCACTGGATCCCGGTCACGGCGGAGAAGACCCCGGAGCCATCGGCCCGGGCGGTACGCAAGAAAAAGATGTCGTGTTGCGTCTCGCCAAAATGCTGCGCCAGCGCATCAACGAAAGCACCTTGAACGGCAACCCCATGCGGGCGTATCTCACGCGCGATGGTGATTATTTTGTGCCACTGCAAGAACGTGTGCGCAAAGCACGCCGTGCGCAAGCGGATTTGTTCATGAGCATCCATGCCGATGCCGTGGAATCTCCCAATCCACGGGGTGCAAGCGTTTTTGCCTTAAGCGAACGGGGTGCATCCAGTACCACCGCACGCTGGTTGGCGGCGAAAGAAAACAGCGCCGATTTGATTGGTGGTGTGAATCTGCAAAGCCGCGATAGCAATGTCCGGCAAGTGTTGCTGGATATGAGTACCGCCGCCCAAATCAAAGACAGTATCCAGCTGGGTAGCACGCTGGTGAACGAGATTTCCCGCGTCGGCAAATTGCACAAGCCCCGTGTGGAACAGGCGAGCTTTGCCGTATTAAAAGCCCCCGATATTCCCAGTGTATTGGTCGAAACCGCCTTCATCAGCAACCCCCAAGAAGAAGCTAAATTGGGAGATGACGGATTCCTCAACCGTATGGCAGACGCTTTGCTACGGGGCATTGGCAACTATTTTGCGAAAAATCCCCCCATTGCACGCTCTATGCAGAGTTAAGCGGCACGCGCTTGCTTGGCGTTACGACGAGAGCGCCACGCACCCCACATCACCACCAGCCCCGGAATCAGAATCATGGCCCAAATGATTTTGTCCAAGTGCAGTTTGACCCACGGGATATTGCCAAAGAAATACCCCACCGTGATGATGCCCCCCACCCACAACACGCCCCCCGTTACATCGTAAAAGGTAAAACGCGCACGCGACATTTGCGCCACCCCCGCGACAAAAGGCGCAAAGGTTCGCAAAAACGGCATGAAACGGGCGGCAATGATGGTGATGCCCCCGTATTTTTCGTAAAAATTATGCGCCGAATCAAAAGCTTTGCGGTTGAACCAACGCGAATCTTCCCACTGAAACACGCGCGGCCCCACCCAATGCCCGATGGTGTAATTGCATTGATTCCCCAGTATGGCCGCCGCTAACAACAGCCCGACCGCCAAGGGATAGCTCATCAACCCGACCCCGCACATGGCTCCCACTACAAATAACAGCGAATCGCCGGGCAAAAACGGCATCACCACCACACCCGTTTCAATAAAAATCACCGCAAATAACAGCGCATACACCCACATACCGTAGGCTTGAACAAAGCTTTCGAGGTACTTGTCCACATGCAAAATGAAGTCAATTGCCAAGCTAATCAGTTCCATAATGATCTATCCCAATCTTGCGTTTTCTTATTCCCATAAAATCGAACCATCCTACAACCTACCTTAACCAAGCGATAGATTCCAAAATGACCCACGTCGTCACCGAAGCCTGCATCAAATGTAAATACACCGATTGCGTCGATGTCTGCCCCGTAGATTGCTTCCGCGAAGGCCCTAACTTTCTCACCATCGACCCCGATGAGTGTATTGATTGTGCCGTGTGTATTCCCGAATGCCCCGCCAACGCCATTTACGCCGAAGAAGATGTCCCCGCCAACCAGCGCCACATGACCAAGCTCAATGCTGAATTGGCACTGCTCCCCAACTGGCCCAGCATCACCAAGCGCAAAGCTGCTTTGCCCGATGCCGACGATTGGAAAGACCGTACCGATAAGTTGCAATACCTGCAAAGATGATTGAAACCGATGCCGTCATCATCGGCGCAGGCCCGGTAGGACTGTTTCAAGTCTTTGAACTGGGCTTGCTGGGTGTTAAGGCACACGTCATTGAAGCCCTGCCCTACGCGGGGGGACAATGCGTTGAACTGTATCCCGATAAGCCGATTTATGACATCCCCGCCCTCCCTGTCTGCACGGGGCGGGAGCTGACGGACAATTTGCTGCGCCAAATCGCTCCCTTTGGAGCGACTTTTCATTACAGCCAAGAAGTCAGCGCGTTAGAAAAACAATCCGATGGTCGCTTTATGGTGGAAACAAATCGCGGTACACGCTTTCTCACCAAAACCATCTTCATTGCGGCAGGCGTGGGTGCTTTTCAACCGCGCAAGCTCAATATCAGCGGTTTAGAAGCCTTTGAAGGCACACAACTCGCCTACCGTGTCGAGAACCCCGCCGATTATGCCGATCAGCACATCGTGATCGCAGGTGGTGAAGCGACTGCGGTTGAATGGGCCTTGCGTTTGTGCGCTGAACACCCCGATGGCCATCCCCACAAAGCCCAAAGTGTCACCTTGCTGCACCGCCGCGACCACTTCACCGCCGACCCCGCAGCCGTATCCACCCTGCGTGCGTTGTGCGATTCGATGCACATACCGTTTGTCGGCGGACAAATAACCGGCTTCACCGAGACCGACGGCAAACTATCCCACCTTCGGGTGATGGGCAATGACGGCGTAACACGGCTTTTGTCTCTGGATAAGCTACTGGTTTTTTTAGGGTTGTCCCCCAAACTCGGCCCCATCGCGCAATGGGGATTGGCGTTAGAGCGCAAACAACTGGTGGTCGATACCGAAAAATTTTCCACCAACGAGGCGGGAATCTTCGCAGTGGGTGACATCAACACCTATCCGGGTAAGAAGAAACTCATTTTGTGTGGTTTTCACGAATGCACGCTAGCGGCTTTTGCGGCCATGCCTTTTATTTTTCCAGACAAAAAGGTATTTCTCCAATACACTACCAGCAGTCCCCGCCTGCACAAGGTGTTGGGTGTGGTCGCGCCAATTTTTGAGTAAAAAGTTACCCCTTTCGCCCAAACAGCGCAAAACTGACTTTTTTCGTACTATAATACGCTCATACCGTTCCTCAATAGCTCAGTCGGTAGAGCGCCGGACTGTTAATCCGTAGGTCCCTGGTTCGAGCCCAGGTTGAGGAGCCAATTATTTTGCAGTTTCCTTCACGTATCCACGCTGAATTCTGGAAATTCACAGGGTTGCTAATCGCAGCAATTCTGATTCACTCCCTTGATTACTGGAATAGACCCCATTCGATAGCCCCTCCGCAGGGCAAATGGTCTGCTCCTGCATTATCTACATCCCCCCGACCCATTCACTGGAAACTGGAAGCACAAGGTGCAGTCCCGATGCCCGATGGGATGCCCGTTGCCCATGCTAGCAATTTACTGGTGATGCCTGCCAACCATCCGGCAGCCGTGACGATGTTTTGGTTTTCCGGTGAACGCGAAAGTGCGCCCAATGTGGAAATCGCGGCCTCCCAATACCAGCGTTCGACCCAACAATGGACACCCGCACGGCTGGTGGTCAATCGTTTTGCCATAGGTTCTCAACTGGGGTGGGGTATTCGGCGGTTGGGGAATCCCGTTCCTTGGTTGGACTCGCAGGGACGCATTCACCTTTTTATTGTCGCCACGGGTGCAGGGGGTTGGGCGGCCTCGCGTATTTTGCATTTGCGCCAAACCGATCCCGCCAATGTGCTGGATTCGTTCCAGTTTGAACCCGTCAGGGTGCTGCCGTTATCGTGGTTTTGGAATACCAGTTTTTTGGTACGTAACACGCCGCTGCCGCTAGAAGATGGCGGCATGATGTTGCCCGTACACTTTGAATTAGGCATCAAATACCCCGTCGCACTGCGCTTCGATGCCGAAGGAAACTTCAGCGGCATGGTACGGATTTCACAGCGCAAGTATTTGCTGCAACCCAGCTTTGTAATGCGTTCAACGACCGAATGGCTTGCGTTGATGCGCCACAGCTACCACGGAAAAATTGCCGTTTCCCGTACCACCGATGCCGGCCTCCATTGGGAAGATATACCGAGCTTGCCACTGAATAACCCCGATGCCGCCGTTGCCGGATTGGGTTTAACGTCGAATAACATGCTGCTCTTGCACAATTCGTCGATTGGTTCGCGCAGGGTTCTCGACTGGAGTGCATCCACCCAAGGCGAAGATTGGCAACGGGTTCACAACCTCGCCCACGGAGAAAAAGGGAACGAATTTTCCTACCCCGCACTGGCTTGGCATGATGCCGACCAACGGCTATGGGTTAGTTTCACCATGAACCGCCAACATATCGCATGGCAACGCTTTTCTCCATGATGAACGCACCGCTCCCTATTCCTTCGGCCACGCTTTCGCTGTGGTATTTGTACCTTGGTTGGGGCGTGATTTTTGCGTCCTTGGCATGGATTACAACGCGCAAAAGTCCTGCGCCCATCGCTGTAGCCCTGTGGGTGGGTTTACCGTTGATCTTTTCAGTACCAGAATACTCGCCGGCCTACTGGCTGGGATTGGCATTCCAATCCCCCAGCTTGGTGAGCGTGGCGTTATGCGCTTGCCTTATCGCACCCTGCCGCTTTGCCCCACGTCAACCGCTGGTGCTGGCAACAATCGCCAGTGGAATTGGCTGGATTTTGCTGCTGGATAGTTTTGCCGTATGGCCGATAGAAATTTACACCCTCGGTTTTCAAGCGGGTATTGCGGGGGGAATCGTGCTGCTGGCCTTGCTGATTTCACTAGAACCCGCCACGATCATGCTGGCATCGGGATTGGTGCTGTATGTCGTACTGCGGCTTCCTACCGGCAATGTATGGGATGCCGTGCTAGACCCCTTACTCTGGTTGTGGAGCCAGTGGTACGTTATCAAAACGGTTGCAATACGCATGAAATATGCACGCAAAGCTATCCAATAAATAGCAATAACGTGCATTTCAATGGCGTATCCCGACTACTGCTGCCGCCGAATGTAAGCGTCTAGGGTACGCAATACATTGTCCGATTTATTCATTTCGCGTGACAACGCTTGTGCCGCTTCAATCTCTTTGTTGGACATGGTTTGCGCCAGCGAAGTGCGGTTTTTGATCACCAATTCGTTATCGGTCGTCTCGCCAATGCCGGCTAAATTGAACAAGGCATAGGCGACGACATGCAGCTCCGGCACTCCGTGGCCTTCGGCGTACATCACACCCAAATCATTCAACGCACCGGAATGCCCTTGATCAATCGCTAGTCGGTAGTATTTTTGCGCTTGCTGGTAATCTTGGGGAACGCCTTGCCCTGCTGCGTACATAGAACCGATACGGTCTTGCGCTCCCGCATGTCCTTGCTTGGCCGCCATTTGATACCATTTAGCGGCTTCACGGTTATCTTGATCGACTCCCTGACCGCGTGCAAACATATAACCCAAAGCAAATTGGGCTTCGACCAAACCTTTTTTAGCCGCTTGTTGATACCAGCGCACCGCCATTTCAGGGTCTTGCGCCACACCGCGACCTTTGGCGTAGAGCGTTGCCAGATTATTTTGGGCGCTGGCGTGTCCTTTCTCGGATGCAAGGCGATACCACTTCACTGCCTCTTTGTAGTCCAAGGGTACGCCGTTGCCATTGCCATAGGCCATCCCTAAATTCGCCTGCGCATCGGCTAATCCTTGTTTAGCGGCAAGGCGATACCACTTCACTGCCTGTTTGTGATCTTGGGGGACACCCTGACCTTTGGTGTACATCACGCCCAAATCATTTTGGGCGGTTGCATTACCTTGATCAGCGGCTAGACGGAGCCATTTAGCGGCTTCTTTGTAATCTTGCGGTACGCCATGTCCCCAATAGTGCATCAAACCCCAGATCGTTTGGGCTTGGGCATCCCCCTCTTTCGCCAAAGGACGCAGTTCACGGGCGCTGGTGGCATAGTCTTTCTTTACATAAGCCGCAACACCTTCCGAAAGCCCAGCCAAAACAGGAGCCGTAGAAAATAAGGCACTCATACCCAGTATGAGCCATGGTAAAAAACGTAATTTCATTGTGATTCCTTCGGGTGAAGTAAGCATCTGAAGCAGGTCTCTGGCCTCTGATATCGAATGCTACTCGTAAATCGGTGTTATTCACTAGCGCTACACCATCGTTACGCTATCGTTACCTATAGTAACGAATCGTCACAACAAAACAGCGACAAACCAAGTGAAACCAATCCAATGGTTGGCACGAAAAGCCGCAAAGCAACCTTCCCGAGCGCGGTGGCGAATCAAGAAAAAATGCCACACTATTTGCGCCACCACCAGCCCGCCCCCCAACCAAGCGCCCAGCCCCCAACCCAATGCCCAGCCATTGATAACGGTGGACAGCCCATAAAACACCATCACCGCCGCCACATCCCAACGCCCTAATGTAATCGCCGAGGTTTTCATGCCGATGCGTATATCGTCATCCCGATCGACCATCGCATATTCGGTATCGTAGGCCAGCACCCAAAAGAGATTGGCCAGCATCAACCAAGCCGCCAGCACAGGCACTTCGCCCCGCACGGCTGCAAACGCCATCGGAATCCCCAAACTGAATGCCACGCCCAACACCGCCTGCGGCATGGATACAAAGCGTTTGGCGAAGGGGTACAGCACCGTAACCGCTACAGCGGCAAATGACCACAGCACCGTGATCGTATTGGTCGTCAAAACCAACCCAAACGCCACCAAAGCCAAAACACCCCCCAGTGCCAAGGCTTCGCGCGGGGAAACTGCACCCGCCGTCACGGGGCGATTCGCGGTGCGCTTGACGTGCTTGTCAAAATCCCGATCCGCCACATCGTTCACACAACAACCTGCGCTGCGCATCAGAATCGTTCCCAGCGTAAATACCCCAATCAAATGCCACCCCGGAAAGCCGTCCGCCGCCAACCACAACGCCAATAGCGTAGGCCACAACAACAGCAACCAACCCGCCGGACGATCCCAGCGAATCAAATTCAAATAGATAGATAAACGATTGGATAAACGGCTCACGATACACGCTCCACACCCGTTAAAGCACAGGCATAAATGGCATTGCGCAGTGCGGCAATCGCTTCATAACGGGTGAAACTGCGTCGCCACACCAGTACCACCCGCCGCGATGGTGGTTTACCCGTTACATCATCCTGAATCGGCAGATACCGCACCATCGCGTCTTGCGATTCAATCGGCACGCCTAAACGTGGAACTAAAGTAATCCCCATACCCGCCGCGACCATGTGTTTCATGGTTTCTAACGACGATCCTTCAAAGCTTTTCTGCATCCCCTCAGTGCCGCTGGAGAAACGGGCAAACTCAGGGCAAACTGCCAGCACATGATCCCGAAAGCAATGCCCTTTACCGAGGAGCAGTAACGTTTCTTTTTTCAGTTCCTGCGATGAAACGACTTTTTGATCGGCTAAACGATGCCCCGCCGGAACCACTGCCACAAAAGGTTCATCGTACAGTGGCGCGACCGCTAACCCTGCATCGGGGAACGGTTCGGCCAGAATGGCGCAATCAATCTCGCCCGTGCGCAGCATTTCCAACAAATTCACGGTAAAGGTTTCTTGCAGCACCAGCGACATTTGTGGCATTTGGTGCAAAACCTGCCGCACCAAATCGGGCAGCAAATAGGGGGCGATGGTGTAGATCACCCCCAGTTTCAGCGTTCCCATCAACGGGTCTTTGCCGCGTTTGGCGATGTCTTTAATGGCGGCGGCTTGTTCCAATACCATTTTGGCTTGTTGAACAATTTCCTCCCCCAGCAAGGTTACGCCCACTTCGCCCGCACTGCGTTCAAAGAGTTTGACATTCAATTCTTCTTCTAATTTTTTAATAGCCACCGAGAGCGTGGGCTGCGAGACATGGCAGGCTTCCGCTGCCTTACCGAAATGGCGTTCACGCGCCACGGCAACAATGTATTTGAGTTCAGTCAGCGTCATGGAATTGCAATGGTTAAGGTTAAGCCTTTAAGAACTCCGATTTTCCACCCAACCAGCGGGCAATATGCCGCTGCGCCAAATGCGGATAACGGTTGAGTAGCATCGTCGCCTCACGCCGCGCCCATTCCAATAACACACCATCCCGCTCCAAATCAGCAAACCGCAGCAAGGCATCGCCCGATTGCCGCGCCCCCAAAAACTCTCCCGGCCCCCGAATATCCAAATCCCGACGGGCGATTTCAAAACCATCATTGGTTTCCGCCATTGCTTGCAAACGGGCGCGGGCGGTTTCATTTAAGCGGGGCGCATCGCCCGTTGAATACAGCAATACGCACGCCGATGCCGCCGCTCCACGCCCCACCCGACCGCGCAACTGGTGCAACTGGCTCAGACCAAAACGCTCGGCATGATCGACAATCATCAAGGACGCATTGGGGACATCTACACCCACCTCAATCACCGTGGTGCTGACGAGAACATCCATGTTTCCCTCTTTGAATGCCTGCATCACCGCCTTTTTTTCATCTTTTGGCATACGGGAATGCAGCAAACCCACGGTGACCGATGGCAAGGCCGCGCTTAATTCTGCGTGCGTCTCGGTGGCGTTGCTCAAATCCAGCGCTTCACTTTCCTCAATCAACGGACACACCCAATACACCTGCCGCCCCTGTGCGATTTGCGCCCCCATGCGTTCAATCACTTCGCCGCGCCGCGTATCGTGAATCACCTTGGTGATGATGGGCGTGCGCCCGGGCGGAAGTTCGTCGATGGTAGACACATCCAAATCGGCGTAATAACTCATCGCCAAGGTGCGTGGGATGGGGGTTGCCGTCATCATCAGCATGTGCGGCTCTAGCCCGTCGTGCGTCAATTTTTTACGCAACGCCAAACGCTGTGCAACCCCGAAGCGGTGCTGCTCATCAATCACCGCCAAGGCAAGATTTTTGAATTTCACTTTTTCTTGAATAATGGCGTGCGTTCCCACCACCAACGCGGCTTCGCCACTTTCAACCAAGGCCAGCATCGCGCGACGCTCCTTGGCTTTTTGCTGACCCGCCAGCCACGCCGTGGTAATGCCCAACGGTTCGAGCCAACCCAGCAGCTTGCCGAAATGCTGTTCCGCCAAAATTTCCGTCGGAGCCATCAGCGCACATTGCCAACCGGCCTCGATACAAATCGCCGCTGCCGATGCCGCAACCACTGTTTTACCCGACCCCACATCGCCCTGCAACAAACGGTGCATGGGAATGGGACGCGCCAAACCGTTGGCGATTTCGGCATTCACCCGCGTTTGCGCCGCCGTCAACGTAAAAGGTAAAGCGGCCAGCAAACGCGCCGATAAAGATGATTTTTGCAATGATTTTTGCAGCACCGGAGCGCGTAGCATCGCGCGTTCCCGCCGAGATTGCTGCTGTGATAATTGCTGCGCTAACAATTCCTCTGCCTTCAGGCGTTGCCATGCGGGGTGGCTATGGTCTTCCAACGTAGCCAAGGATACATCTGGCGTTGGATGGTGCAAAAATGATAGCGCCTCACGCAGTGTCCATAAGGGATGCGGGTTAAATTCGCTTAAATCCCCGGGGGCAAAGGTATCGGATAAATCGGCACGCGCCAAACCTGCCAATATCGCTTTACGCAGCACCGTTTGCGACAACCCGGCTACCGTTGGATAGATGGGTGTAAGTGCCGTCGGCAGATCACCCCCCGCTGCCCGAAACGTGGGGTGCAGCATCGTAAAACCGTAGTATCCCCCTTTGATTTCGCCCCGAATGCGCAGCTTATTGCCCACCGAAAGTGCCTTTTGCTGCGAAGGGTAAAAGCTGAAAAACCGCAACATGCACACGCCCGAGCCATCATCCACCGTCACAATCAGTTGCTTGCGGGGTTTGAATGTGGCTTCGGTATGGGTAACGTGTGCCTCGATTTGGACAATATCACCCTCCCGCGCATCGCGTAGTTTGGTGATGCGGGTTTCATCTTCATAGCGCAGCGGCAAGTGCAACGCCAAGTCGATGTCCCGCACCAAACCCAGTTTGGCGAGTGCTTTTTCAGTCGCTGTGGCGGTTGATCCAGTTGGATTAGGCATGGGGTGCTTCGGTCACTATCTCGAAGCTGGTTGTAATTTCTGCCGTTTTACCCAGCATCACGCTGGCGGAGCAGTATTTATCGTGGCTCATGGCGATGGCACGTTCCACCGCAGCCGACGGAACCTCACCCGTTACCGTAAAGTGCATATTGATGCGGGTAAATACTTTAGGGTCGGTATCCGCACGCTCGGCTGCAATTTTCACGCTACAGCCCTTCACCTTGTGCCGACCGCGCCGCAAAATCAACACCACATCGTAAGCCGCGCACCCCCCCAAACCGGTGAGCAGCAATTCCATCGGGCGGGGTGCGAGATTGCGCCCTCCCATTTCCGGTTTCTGGGCATCGGGAGCGCCATCCATCATCACCAGATGACCACTTCCCGTTTCCGCCAAAAAGCCCATTCCCGAACCCGAAGCGAGTCCACCCGTCCAACTGACTGTGCATTCCATGAAAAAATCCTTATTTTTAGCCCCGCGCGGGGCAATTTATCCATTCTATAATGAATAAAAGGAGTTTAACTTTTATGCTTTCCAATGCCGAATACTTGCAAAAAATCCTCACCGCCCGTGTTTATGATGTGGCACATGAAACGCCGCTCGATTTAGCACGCACCCTCAGCCGCCGTTTGCACAATACCGTGTTGTTGAAGCGGGAAGATCAGCAGCCTGTGCGCAGCTTCAAATTGCGGGGGGCGTACAACAAGATGGCCAATTTGCGCATTGAACAGCTTGAAAAAGGGGTTATCTGTGCCTCTGCTGGTAACCACGCGCAAGGCGTGGCCTTGTCTGCCCACCGCATGGGCGTGCGGGCGGTGATCGTCATGCCCACGACTACGCCACAGGTCAAAGTGGATGCCGTGCGCGGATTCGGTGGTACAGATGTCGAAGTGGTCTTGCACGGCGAAAGTTATTCCGATGCCTACGCCCACGCCCTGCAAATCCAAACCGAAAAAGGTCTCACCTTTGTTCACCCTTTTGACGACCCCGATGTCATCGCAGGACAAGGCACGGTAGCGATGGAAATGCTGCGCCAAGTGCAATCCTTGCAAGCCGATAAAGCGGCAAAATCCGGTCGTAAAGCGGCTGGTGTGCGCGGTGGATTGGACGCAGTTTTTATCACCATCGGCGGTGGCGGGTTGATCGCGGGTATGGCAAGCTATATCAAGGCCGTTGATCCCCACGTCAAAATCATCGGCGTACAAATGAATGATTCCAGCGCCATGATTGACTCGGTCGCAGCAGGTGAGCGCGTGGTGTTGCAGGATGTCGGGTTATTTTCCGATGGAACCGCCGTCAAGCAAGTCGGCGAAGAAACATTCCGCCTGACCAGCAGCTTGGTCGATGAATTCATCCGCGTCGATACCGATGCGGTGTGTGCTGCGATCAAAGATATTTTTGTGGATACCCGCAGCATTGTGGAACCCGCAGGGGCTTTGGCGGTTGCTGCCATTAAACAATACGTTGCACTGCATAAAACCAAGGGTGAAACCTATGGCGCAGTGTTAAGCGGAGCGAACATGAATTTCGACCGCTTGCGTTTTGTCGCCGAACGATCCGAGTTAGGAGAGGCACGAGAGGCTTTGTTTGCCGTCACCATCCCCGAAGAACGCGGTAGTTTCCGGCAATTTTGCGAACTCATCGGCCATTTACCCGGTGGGCCGCACAATGTCACCGAGTTCAACTACCGCATGAGCAGTGCCTTACACGCCCACGTTTTTGTCGGTTTGAGTACGCAAGGGCGTGGGGAATCACAAAAAATTGCCGCCAATTTTGAAAAACACGGTTTCAAAACTTTGGATTTAAGCCATGACGAATTAGCCACAGAACATATCCGGCACATGGTGGGTGGTCATTCGGTACTAGCGCAAGAAGAACGTCTCCTGCGTTTCACCTTTCCCGAACGTCCGGGTGCATTGATGAAATTTTTAAGCCTCATGCGCCCTGGGTGGAATATCAGCTTATTTCACTACCGCAACCAAGGGGCAGATTACGGGCGGATTTTGGTTGGCATTCAAGTACCAGCAAACGAAGATGCTGAATTCGCGCATTTTTTACAAACACTCGGCTACCCCTATGCCGAAGAAACGCACAATCCGGTGTACCGTCTGTTTTTGCAGTCCTAATATCCGAATCCCAAGGAGTTTTGTATGCCCGTTTCACTCGATGGCAAACTCGTTGTAGCGCTCTCCAGTCGTGCCTTATTCGATTTTGAGGAGGAAAATCAAGTCTTTGAAGAAGCCAATGACGAAGCCTATATGCATTTGCAGTTGGAGCGAATCGACATACCAGCCAAACCCGGAGTTGCTTTCTCCATGGTGCAAAAGCTGCTCGCGTTCAATACCCCTGAAGTGCAGCAAGTGGAAGTTGCCATACTTTCACGCAACGACCCTGTTTCAGGGATGCGCGTCTTCCGTTCTGCTCGGCATTACGGCTTAGGTATCGAACGCGGTGTATTCACCCGTGGAGCAGCACCGTGGCGTTACCTGAAGCCTCTGCACGCCAATCTATTTTTAAGCACCCATTTAAGTGACGTGCGCTCCGCTTTAGAAGCTGGCGTGCCTGCGGCACAGGTTTATCCCCGATCCGCCCATGCCAGCGATGCCCATCCTACCTGCGTGCGTATTGCATTAGATGGTGATGCCGTGCTTTTCAGTGACGAAGCTGAGCATGTTTTTCAAACACAGGGATTAAATGCGTTCCAGCAACATGAAGTAGAGCATGTAGATACGCCCCTTCCCGATGGGCCTTTGAAGCCGTTTTTGATCGCTTTGCAGAAACTACAAAATGCCAATCACCCAACTATGAGGGTTCGCACGGCATTGGTAACAGCACGCAGCGCACCCGCACATGAACGTGCAATTCGCACATTAATGAGCTGGAATATAGCGGTAGACGAAGCTATGTTCCTTGGGGGATTGGATAAAGGGGGATTCTTGCGAGAGTTTGAACCAGACTTTTTCTTTGACGACCAAACAGGTCACATTGAATCAGCGGCACTTCATGTGCCATCAGCACACGTAGCCAGTGGAATTGCTGGGCACAAATAAAAACGCCCCATCTAAAGAGAGATGGGGCATTAGGAATAGAAGCCTGACGATGACCTACTTTCACACGGGAATCCGCACTATCATTGGCGCGGAGGCGTTTCACTGTCCTGTTCGGAATGGGAAGGAGTGGTACCACCTCGCTATGGTCGTCAGGCATAACTTTTTTGTTCATTCACGGTGTGAATGAACCAATTTATAGAGTGAATCAGTTTTTGATTGCGTCTTTGGCATAAAGACTTTCTTTGACTTGTCTATAACGCAAAGTTATAGGGTCAAGCCGCACGAGCAATTAGTACAGGTTAGCTTAACGCATTACTACGCTTCCACACCCTGCCTATCAACGTCCTGGTCTTGAACGACTCTTTAGGGGGCTCAAGGCCCCGGCAGATCTCATCTTGAAACGAGTTTCCCGCTTAGATGCTTTCAGCGGTTATCTCTTCCACACTTAGCTACTCGGCAATGCCACTGGCGTGACAACCGATACACCAGAGGTGTGTCCACTCCGGTCCTCTCGTACTAGGAGCAGGCTTCCTCAAATCTGCAGCGCCCACGGAAGATAGGGACCAAACTGTCTCACGACGTTTTAAACCCAGCTCACGTACCTCTTTAAATGGCGAACAGCCATACCCTTGGGACCGACTTCAGCCCCAGGATGAGATGAGCCGACATCGAGGTGCCAAACACCGCCGTCGATATGAACTCTTGGGCGGTATCAGCCTGTTATCCCCAGAGTACCTTTTATCCGTTGAGCGATGGCCCTTCCATACAGAACCACCGGATCACTATGTCCTGCTTTCGCATCTGCTCGACTTGTCAGTCTCGCAGTTAAGCACGCTTATGCCATTGCACTATCGTCACGATGTCCGACCGTAACTAGCGTACCTTCGAACTCCTCCGTTACGCTTTGGGAGGAGACCGCCCCAGTCAAACTGCCTACCATGCACTGTCCCCGATCCA
>ERZ724508.702-NODE-702-length-22635-cov-4.781709_pt1 | contig 22635 bp, 19 predicted proteins | sample MGYA00376041_ERZ724508 | MGnify/ENA primary metagenome ERZ724508 (study PRJEB28724, sample SAMN07190887) | wastewater metagenome | isolation source: effluent of sewage treatment plant in Hong Hong | place: USA: Christiansburg, Virginia | collected 2016-03-01 ...
CCTGCACCATTCGACGCTGCAGGAGCGGGAGGCGTTGGTGGAGCGCCACCTCGGCTGGTCCCCGCGGTCGGCGACGGGCCGCCCGCGAGCCATCACCGCGCTGCTGCTCTGGCGCCTCTCCCAGCCGCTCGGGTGAGATCTCCCGGTATGCCGTGTGCGCGGCATACCTGGTGGGCGCGGCATAGCGGGTGCGGCGCATAGGGGGCGGGCACGGCATACCGGATGTTCACTCTGGGGACGCCGCAACCCGGCCCACGACCCCCTCTGTGGCGCGGGCCGGGTTGTGCTCCCGACTACTGGGCGGTGGCGACGGCGGTGGGTTCGACTCCGTTCGCGCCGCCCGCGGGAGACCCGCCTGCCGGTGGCATGAAGATCGGGTCAGCGTCCACCAACTGGCAGGCCCCGACCGGACCGTCGGCGATGGCGGACTTGACCATCCACGTCTGGTTGTCGGGCCAGACCGATTCCAGCACGAGCGTCTGGCCGGGCTGGATCATGTTCTTGGGGAGGGTCATCGCGAAACCGGCGACTCCTGCGGACGCCTGGATCGAGGACGATCCGGAAACCTGCGGAAGCCCGCCGCTGTTGGCCTCCGTGAATCGGCCTGCGGCGCACTGCTTTCCGACGCCGGGGTAGGTCACGTCCGCCGTGATGCCCTTGGCTGCCAGAGCGTCCTTCAGAGCGTTCGCGTCCGCGAGCTGGTTGATCGTGATGGTGACGGAGCCCGAGGAATCCGACTCCACGGCATACGCGGGGGTGGCGCCGCCCGGAAGGACGAGGAGTGCCGCCGTCCCCGCTGCTGCCGCTGCGACGGCGGCCGACCAGCGGGCCGTTCGACTGGTCAGGCGGCGTGAGGGCGAGGTGGCGGCCTGGGTGGCGCGCTCGTCGACCACGGCGGTGAGCTGGCCGAGCAGGGCGGACTCGAAGGTGTCGAGGGGGCGTTCGTCGGTGTTGCGTTGGATGCTCATGGGGTGACCTCCACGGTGGTGAGCAAGGGGTGGGTGGTGATCTGGCGCCGGGCCCGGTGGAGCCGGACCCGCGCGGTACCTGGCTTCACCCCCAGCACCTGAGCGGCGTCGGCGACGCTGAGGCCATCGAGGGCCACGAGCTCGATGAGCGCTCGGTCGTCCTCGGGAAGGGTGGACAGGGCGGCATACAGGCGCCGCGACTCTTGCTCCGCGGTGATGCGGTCTTCGACGCGCGCCAACGAGTCGGGGTCGAGCAGTGCGCGGCCGGCAACCCGCGTGACCAGACGCAACTCGCGAGCCTGTTGGCGGTGTCGGTCAGCGACGACGTTGCGGGCCACGCCATAGAGCCAGGCGACCGGAGTTCCGCGGCTGGGTCGGTAGGTGTCGCTGGCCTCGATGACCGCCAAGAACACGTTGGCTGTCAGGTCGGCGGCCAGGTGCGGATCGTCGACGCGGCGGGCGATGAACCGTTGCACCGCTTCGACATTGTCGCGATAGAACGCCTCGAATGCGGTGGGGTCGCGCCCGATGCGGCGCAGGGGATGGTTGTCGTTCATGGACACTCTTCGCTCTCCCCGGCCGCGGCGTTACATCAGGCTAGGGCGTGTGGACGGATTCGGTGCCTAAAGTGGTCATGAGGCGAGGACCTCAGTCCGCCGCTGACCGGCATACGAAACCGTCCGTGTCCGACCCGGACCTCTCCGCGAGAGGAGGTGACTCCCGACGGCCATCCAGTTCAGTCCTGAGTTGCGCGAGGGCGTCCTCGCTGGCGAGATCACCGTGACCGTCCGGCTCTGGTCACGCAACCAGGTGAAGGTGGGAGGGCGGTACCCCGTTGGCGGCGGTCTCATCGAGGTCGACTCCATCGAGGAGTTGCCCTTTGCCGCGATCGACGATCTGGACGTGCGCCGCGCCGGTGAGGCCGACCGAGAAACGTTGCGGCAGCGCGCGGCTCACAGTGGACCCATCTCCGAAGACACGATGGTGCGGCGCCTAGAGTTCCACGCCGTCGACCCCACCTGACGGCACTCGGTATGCCGCCGCGGCGCCTCCCTCAGAACCTCGCAAGCCCCGGACCGGTCAGGTCTTCAGACTTGGGAGACCGCCCGCAGACGAGCATGAGGAGCTCCAGAGCCGGTCCACTCACCAGTAAGCCATCACCGTGCGCCCACCCGATGTCTTCGGCCGCGAGTCTGATTCCAGCCAACTTCTCTCGGGCACCCCCAAACCGAGTGCTTGTGGCCGCTTGGTACGTGATGGCTGTCTTGAGGTCTTCCGGCTGGTAGTCCCTGTGAAGGCCCAACGGGCGCCGTATGTCCTCTCCGTGCGCGATTTCCTCCACCAGGCGCGTGGCTAAGGGGGCCAAGAACCGGGGCGGGCCGGACGTTCGATTCCTGACCTGCTCGAGCAGGCTGATGAGTTCCTCAGGCTCCTTGGACCGATAGCGTTCCAAGCCGAACTCGTTCTGCCGGTCAAAGTTGAACCCGGCTCGCGCCATGCCTGTCAGGAACGAAGTCGGCGTGGTGGTGGCCGTGTCCAGCAGGTGCGCGACCACATCGCGAATCCGCCACCCCTGACACAAGGACTCAACACCCCAGTCGTCTGGGCTGAGCCTGTGAAGGTCTCGGATGAGAGCCGCCCGTTCTTGGTGCACAGAGTTCCAGATCACATCCATCAGTAGCCCTTCAGTCGCAACTACACATTGTGTAGTTGCGAAGATACTACAGAAACTGGAGTTAGGCTGGAGGGGTGGCAGGTCGACGCACATACGGGTCCTACGACGACGGCTGTGCAGCAGCGCACGCCCTCGACATCATCGGTGAGCGTTGGAGCATGAGCATCGTTCGTGAGCTGCTGCTGGGACCCAAACGGTTCGCAGCTCTCCAGCGCGACGTCGTTGGGATCGGGCCCACCATCCTCGCTCGCCGCTTGGACGGCTTGGCAAGCAAGGGTGTTTTGCGACGAACCAAGCAGGGTGGTGACGGCGTCGGGAAGTCCTACGAGCTGACCGAGTGGGGTTACCGACTGGAGCACGTCAACGCGGCCCTCGCCGAGTGGGGAGCCCAATCCATGACACTGCCACTCGATGCGGCGATGACGCCGGACACGATTGTCTTGGCCATGCGAGCGCACATCGACAAGACCGCCCGCGGTGCGAAGCCGCGAAGGGTCCTTCTGAAAGTTCGCGATGCTCGTGACGCTGAAGCCCCCGCAGTCAACTATCTGGCCTCCCAAACATCGCGGGGGCTCGAAATCCTCCGGCTGCAGCACGACGCGTCCCCGGATGTCGACGCGATCGTCGCGTGTTCCACGGAGGCCCTTAAGCGAGTGATCATCGCGGGAGGGGCATGGGACCGGGGGGACGCCGACGTCTGCATCTCCGGCGATCGCGCAGCTGTCGACGAACTCATCGAGGCGACCCGATTTCGCTGACCCGCGACTCGGTCGGCTCCTCGATCTCACTCACCGTGCGCTTCGATCAAAGTCCCCGGTCAGTACACCTAGGTGGGCTCGATCGCGTCCATGGCTTGGTTGAGCAGATCACCGAACGGCCGCTCCTGGTTTGTGGTGAGCCAGGTGGCCCACGCCGCGAGGAGGCACGAGAAGGCCGCGCCGACGATTGCGGCCGCGCGCGGGTCGGCCGGGTCCTGCCAACCGGTGCGGATGCGCGCCTTCTCGAGGACCAGTTCCTGCATCCGCGAGACCCGGTCGAGGTAACTGGCGTTGAGGGCCGGATGGTCCCGAACGATCTTCTCCATGGCGATGGTGGTGGCGCTGCGGGCTTCGCTTTCGAAGTAGTCGGCAACTTGGCCGAACATGTGACGCAGTGAGGTCCAGATGGGTTCGCCGGCCGGGCGGGCGGCCAGGTCCTCGGCGAGCTGCTCCCCGAGGACCTCGTACTTGCCCATGACGAGCTCTTCCTTCGAGGTGAAGTAGCGGAAGAACGTGCGCTTGGACATCCCGGCTGCCGCTGCGAGCTCATCGATGGTGGTCTCGTCGTACCCCTTGTCGACGAACATCTCCACGGCGAGCTGCGTCAGCTCGCCGCGGACGGCGCGGCGGGTGCGTTCCCGGACCGGAAGGGGATCCCGTTGCATGACAGCCACGCTATCACGTAGGGGCATGTTTGACACTGAGTGACAGATATGGCGTACAGTAACGATTGAGCCGATGGATGACACGGGCGCCCTGCCCCTCATCCGGCCGACCACGATTCAGAAGGAGCAACCTCATGTCCACCACCAAGCGCCGCGCACTGATCCTCATCTCATCCGCCCGTCAGCTGCCGCTGGCCAAGCCGGCGGAGGTCGCGTCGATCTCGACCGGGTTCTTCCTGGTCGAGATGGCCCAGGTGCTCAAGGAGTTCGAGGACGACTACCAGTTCACGTTCGCCACGCCCGACGGCGAGGCCCCGCAGCTCGACATCAACGGCATGGCCTTGTCGGTTCACTCGATCGAGAAGACCGGCGCCAAGTCCATCCCCATGCGGCTGGAACAGCGCCGCCGCTCGTTCGAGGTCGGCAGCTTCCGGGCTCGCCACCCCGAGTTGGTCGCCCGGCGCGAGCAGGAAGTCCGTCTGTTGGAGCGGCACCTCGGCCGCATCCCGGTGTCTGAGCTCCTGCCCAACAGCGAGCCGGAACTCGCCGACTACCGCCCCGAGCTGATCCGCCGCATCGACAAGCTGCCCGAGGTCACCTTCCACTCGCTGTTCGAACTCGTTGCGCGCCACCGCGATCCGGCGGACTCGTTCACCTTCGCCGACTTTGACTTCATCCACGCCCCTGGCGGTCATGCCCCGATGGTCGACTTCCGGGACAACCCGTGGCTGGGCGAAACCCTGCACCTCGCCCGGGAGAACGACGTCACCATCTCGCTGATCTGCCACGCCCCTATCGCGGTGACCTCCACCGGACAGCGTGTCGACGCAGAGGGGCGGCCTTTCGTGGTCAGCGACAACCCGTTCCTCGCCGCACCCATCTCGACCGTCCCCACCATCGGCGAACGTTTCGCCCTGCGGTTCCTCTATCCCCACGTCCCGGGAAAGGCCACCCGACTCACCTACTTCGTCGACGCGGCCATCAAGGAGGCCGGCTTCCCGCTCGCGACGTCGGTCAACATCGCCGCCCCGCTCCTGGCCTACGAGCCGTCCGTACGGCTGCTCACCGGCAACGGCCCGCAGGCCATCGACCAACAGGCCGCCAGACTGCGCACGCTTCTCACCAGCATCGGAGCATCCAGCGCGCCAGTGACAGGCCGCGCGCACGGGAATTAACGCTGTCGCAGTGCCTCGATAGGCTCGCCAGATGAGTGAAGAGGTCGCGCGCGGGAGCTTCGAGATCACGATGACCCCGGGGGAGGGGGTGCTTGACGGCACCGGCCGATTCGACTTCGTCAAGGCGTGGAGCGGTGACCTCACGGCTGAAGGCGCCGGGGCGATGTTCTCTGCCGGTGACCCCGCCGCCGGCGCCGCGGGTTACGTCGCCATCGAGACGGTGCGCGGAACTCTTGCTGGTCGCCAGGGCGGCTTCGCTCTGCTGCAGCGTGGTCTGATGCTTGCCGACGGGATCAGCCTGGAGTACGTCGTCGCGCCGGGGTCGGGCACGGGCGAGCTCGTGGGCATCACGGGGACGCTAGACCTGGACACCAGCAACGGCCATTCGTGGGAGCTCACCTTCCAGCTCCCGGACTGACCCAGCGAACCTGAAAGCAGCTCGACCCGGGTCAATGGCGAACCGCGTCGGATCAGGTCGTCAGCCGAGCGGGGTCGGGTCCGAGCAGGCGATCCGCTGCAGCGGGAACGCCACTGAGCGGGCGAGGGTGGGCGCGCCGCCGGAGGTGTTCTGGGGCCTCACGTTCGCCGGAAGGACGCTGGCGGGGACGTAGCCGACGCACAGCCGAACGGTCTTCGGTGGGGACGGCAGGCTGACGGCCTTGTCGCCGTCCAGGTCAGAGAAGGGGACGAACGGCCGGGCCACGATCAGCGTCCCTTCCGACGTCGCGTGCGGGGCCACCTCCACCACGCCGGTGGCGGGCGCCTGCACGTATTGCAGGTCTTGGCGGACCGGGAAGAAGATCAGCGCCAGCGCCACCCCGTCGCGGGAACCGTCAGGAACCGCGGAAACCGTCGGATGCGCCGGGTCGGAGGCGAGCGCGGGCGGGGCCGATGCAGCCCAGAGGGCCTCGCCGAGGGTGTTCTCGACGCGATAACTGATGCGCACCTGCGTGGCCTGAACGTCGATCTTGGCCACCACCCGGACGTCGGTGTTCGCCGCGTCCTTGGTGATGTCGACGGGGCTGGCCACGGCGCAACCCGACAGAGCGGCCAGCAGCGCCGCCAGGACACCCCACCGTTGCCAGCGGGGACGTGAGCGTGTGATCACTGGTGCTCCTCCTGGGCCGGCCCATGCCCTGCCTCAACCCATTCGCGGGCTCGCGCAGCGGACGGTCCGCCTCGTCAGCTTAGTTCGACTCGCGACCGCTCCCTCCCGACGCGATGCCCTCAACCCGCCGGATGACGATGGGGGGTACTGGTGGTGCCTGGAACGACGAGGACTCCCGGCGCACGGCATACCCCTCTAGCGTCGTGGAGGCGGCCACCCACGGGCCGGACCTACCGACGATCTCTCCGCAAAGGACCACAGATGCACACTCGACTGCTCGGGCAGGGCCTCGAAGTCTCCGCCGTGGGCCTCGGCTGCATGGGCATGTCCCAGAGCTACGGCCCCAACCCCGGTGACCGGGACGACATGATCGGAGTGATCCGGTATGCCGTCGAAACGGCGGGGATCACGTTCTTCGACACTGCCGAGGTCTACGGGCCGTTTGTCAACGAGGAGCTCGTGGGGGACGCGTTGCGGCCGTTGCGCGATCGCGTCGTCATCGCCACGAAGTTCGGCTTCGACCTCGACGCTGACGGCGGAAACCATGGCTTGAACTCGCGGCCCGAGCGGATCCGTCAGGTCGCGGACGCGTCGCTGCAGCGGCTGGGTACGGATGTCATCGACCTCTTCTATCAGCACCGCGTCGACCCCAACGTCCCGATCGAGGAGGTGGCCGGCGCGGTCGGTGAGCTTGTCGCGGCCGGGAAGGTGCGCCACTTCGGGCTGTCTGAGGCGAGCGCGCGCACGATCCGGCGCGCGCATGCCGTCCACCCGGTCACCGCTGTTCAGAGCGAGTACTCGCTGTGGACCCGCGACCCGGAGCCGGAGGTGTTGCCGACGTGTGCCGAGCTTGGCATCGGGTTTGTGCCGTTCAGCCCGCTGGGCAAGGGCTTCTTGACGGGGACGGTCGACACGTCGACGACCTTCAGTGCGGGTGACATCCGGGGGACCATCCCCCGGTTCGAGGCGGACAACCTCACGGCCAACGAGGCGCTTGTGGCGCGGGTGCGCAGCCTCGCCGACGTGAAGGGCTGCACGCCTGGGCAGGTCGCTCTGGCTTGGCTGCTGGCGCAAGGGCCGCGGATCGTGCCGATCCCCGGCACGCGTCGCCGCGAGCGGCTCGACGAGAACGCCGGCGCGACCACGGTGAGCTTGAGCGCCGACGAGGTCGATGACCTGTCCGGGCTGGCGGCACGCATGGGGGTACAGGGCGAGCGTTACAACGACGGCGGCCTGTCGATGCTGGACCGCTGAGCTGAGTCGTCTGAGTCGTCCGGGGCGTGGCGCCGTTGCAACGCCCCGGACGACTCACCCGGGCGACTGAGCACGGGGGACTGAGCACGGGGGACTCGGCAGCGTCTATCAAGCCACCGCGATGTCGACGCCGGTCTTCTCGCGCACCTCATCAACGCTCACGCCCGGCGCCAGCTCGACCAACCGCAACCCATCCGCCGTCACGTCCAACACGGCCAAATCGGTGATGATCCGGTCCACAACCCGCCGACCCGTGAGCGGCAACGTGTTGGTCTGCAGGATCTTCGGGCTCCCGTCTCGAGCCACATGTTCCATCAGCACGATGACCCGCCGCGCACCGTGCACGAGATCCATCGCGCCGCCCATGCCTTTGACCAGCTTGCCGGGAACGACCCAGTTGGACAGGTCCCCGTCGGCGCTCACCTGCATCGCGCCCAGAATGGCGACGTCGACCTTGCCGGACCGGATCATGCCGAAGCTGGCGGCCGAGTCGAAGAAGGACGCCCCAACGGTCGTGCTCACCGTTTCCTTCCCGGCGTTGATCAGGTCGGCGTCCTCATCGCCCTCCAGGGGATAAGGACCCAACCCGAGGATCCCGTTCTCGGACTGCAGCACGATGTGCACACCCGCAGGGACCTGGCCGGGCACGAGCGTTGGCAGCCCGATCCCCAAGTTGACGTAGTCACCATCGTTCAGCTCGGCCGCCGCTCGGGCCGCCATGTCGGTTCGAGACCACGCCATCAGTTCTGACCTCCTGCGGGCTGCTGCACGGTGAGCCGCTCAATTCCCTTGTCCTGCGCCTGTTCCGGCGTCAGGGCCAGCACCCGCTGCACAAAGATGCCCGGCAGATGAATCACGTCGGGGTCCAGCTCCCCGGGCTCCACGAGGTGCTCTACCTCGGCGATGGTGATCTTCGCGGCCATGGCACACAGCGGGTTGAAGTTGCGCGCCGCCTTGCGGAAGATCAGGTTGCCGTGGCGATCGCCCCGCCACGCGCGGACGAGGGCGAAGTCCGGGCGCAGGCCGGTCTCCAACACCCAGTCGCGCTCGACCCCGTCGACAGTGAACGTCCGCGTCGGCTTCGGCTCCGAGGCCACCAGCACGGCGCCGGTCGCGGAGTGCCGAATCGGCAGCCCTCCGTCGGCGACCTGAGTGCCCGACCCGGTGAGCGTGTAGAACCCGGCGATGCCCGAGCCCCCGGCGCGCAGCCGCTCGGCCAGAGTGCCCTGCGGCGTCAGCTCAATGTCCACTTCGCCATAGAGATACTGCCGCTCCAGCTCCTTGTTCTCCCCGACGTAGGACGCGATCAGCCGCGACAGCTGCCGGTTCTCCAAGAGCAGCGAGTTGCCCACGCCGGCTATGCCGCAGTTGTTGGAGATCAATGTGATGTCGCGAGATCCCCTCAGCTGCAACGCTTTTAACAACACGGAGGGTATGCCGCACACGCCGAATCCGCCGGTGGCCAGGGTCACCCCGTCACCAATGTCGGCGACCGCGTCGGCAGCCGACTCCACAACCTTGTCCATCAGGACCCATCCGAGTTCAACAGGGTGATGCGCTCCAGCACCGTCTCCGGGTGCGCCTGCGCCGGCACGTGCGTCAGCCACAGCTCGGCCGGGGCCGGGGCGCCGGGGTCCTCGGCCAACCAGAAGCTGTCCGGTATGACGGCCGCGGAGGCATCGCCGTCAACCTCAAGCCCCTCGTCCGTGCGCAGAGCAAGATCCAGCGCCAAGTGGCGCGCAACATTCGTGATGGCCGAGTAGTCCGCCAACCGCTCGGCCGCTTCGAGCTCGGCGGTGTCCCCCTCGGTATGCCGCGCATCGAGCAGGACCAGGCTCAGCGGCATACTGCCGAGCTTGCCGAGCCACTCCGCGAGGTACATCGACGCCGAATCGGCTTGATCTGCACTGACATTCGCAACGTCGGTGCCCGCGATCGCGTGTGCCCGCATGAGGAATCGCGCGGGGGAGGGCACCGCGAGCGTGACCTCTCGACGGACCGCGTCGGCCGCCGTGCGAATGGTGACCGAGGCGAAGTCGAGCAGTTCAGGGCTCGCCAACAGCGTGCGCAGCGCGTAACCGGTGCGCGATCGGGCCGCCATCTCGCCGATGAGGCCCGGCACGCGCGCCGCGCCGGCGAACAGCAGGGCCCCGGCGTCGAGATACAGCGCATCAGGATCCAGCAGCGCCTGCACCTGCCGCAGGTAGCCGACCAACGCGGGCAGGTCAGTCCACGGAATCGGCGCACCTTGCAGGAGCACCGCGGATCCGTAGTCCGCGTGGTCGAGGATCAGCGGAACGGCGCGTCCGCTGAGGGAGGTGATGGTCATGGTCGGCCTTCCGACGTCGGCGTATGCCGTGGGCGCACGTTGTATGCCGTGCGCACCCGTGGGTGGGACTGCGGAGGCGTGGGCGGGCCGGGGAGGGGGTGCCCGCCCACGCTTCCCGATCAGGTGAGGCGGTTGACGACCTCGCCGTGCTTCGCCTCCAGCTCGCGCAGCTGGCGTTCCAGGCGCTCGATCTTCACCTCGCGGCGGTCGGGCACCATGATGATCGGCAGCTCCTTGAGCGGGCCAACGACGCGCTTGGGGCCGTCGATCGTGAACTCGGTGGCGGTGATCTCCTCCACGTCACCCCACGACCCGTAGTAGAGAAGGTCCTTCGGCGGCTCCGTGGTGACGAACTCGGCGCAGAACTCGTCGAACGGCTTGCCCCGCTGCAAGCGCGCCTGGCGGGCCTCCGCTCGGGCCTGCTGCGTGCCCGCGACATCGAGCCGGAAGTTCTTCGGGTCGTAACGCACCGCGAAGATCGACTCGGCCACGTGCTGGGTGATCCGACCCAGCTCCGCGTCCTTGACGACGGATTCGGGCAGCCGCTCCAGCGGATCGCCATAGCCGCCACCGGCGCCCTGGCTGATCATGTAGAGCTCGCCGTCCTTGGCGATGTCGAACTGCAGACCCATGTGGTACGTCATGTAACGCCCGTCCTCGAACGGCCGCTCATTCATGACCTTCTCGATCGACAGGTCGAACTTCTTGTTGTCCTGACGAATGTGCTCGTAGACGTTCGTGCCCTTGACCATCGCGAGCGGGTAGGCGCCGCAGCCGTATCCGCCGTACATGCCGTAGATCGAGGAGAACTTCGATCCCGAGGTCACGGTCATGAAGCCCCACTGGGCGGTGCCCTCGGCGGCGACGATCATCTCGTAACCCATGCCGCCGTTGAACTTGCCGAAGCCCATGTTGTCGCGGACCAGGCGCTTGGAGACCAGCTGCATGAAGGGAACTTCCTCCTCCATGACCTCCTGCTCGGCGGTGTCGGCCATCGCGCAGAACAGCGGCGAGACCGCGTCCTCGCCGTCGCGGAACGGCTTGGCTCCACCCGGCATACCGTTGAGGTCTGCACACAGGTTGCCGACCATGTCGCCGTGCTGGGTGATGCCACCCCAGAGGAAGGTGTTGATCTGGTTGTACCAGTTGGCCACCACGTTGCTGTACTTGTGCGGGGTCGAGAACGACATCCGGCTGTAGAGCGCCTGGAAGGCAGAGAAGCCGCGGAAGCTGGCCTGCAGCGACTGACCCATCGGCGCGTCGTAGGACGCATCCGCCCAGGTGCCCTCGTCCGAGATGATCTCGATGCAGCTCATCGCCGAGGTGCAGCGCGGCAGGTCCGGCCACCAGAAGGCGAGGATCGCCTGCATCATCATCGACTTCACCGAGCACAACGGCGAGTTGATCGCCCGGTTGAGGATCTCCGGGCCGGTGCCGCGCAGGTCGACCACCATCGAGTCACCCTTGACGGTGACCTTGCAGGCGATCTTGATGAGGATGTTCTCCTTGAGCGTCGAGTCCATGAACTGGTCGAATCGGTAGGTGCCATCAGGCAATTCACCGATCCGCCGGCGTACCTCGACGTCAACATCCTCGACCGTCGTGCGCAGCGCGCCGACGAAGGTGTCGACCCCGACCTCGTCGATGACCTTGTCGATGCGCTCCATGATCTTGCGCACGGCGGTGATCTTGACCTTGAGGTCGGCCAGCTGCAGCTTCGGGTCACGCACCGAGTGCTGCAGGAAGGTGAGCAGGTCGCGGCGCAGGTGACCCGCCTCGACGATCTTGAACGGGCTCATCCGCAGACCGTCGTCGAACGGCGTCTCGGAACCGGACGGCATACCTCCGGGCTCGCAGGCACCGTTCTCGCCCTCGTGGATCGTGGCCGCCACCCAGGCGATGATCTCGCCGTCGCGCATGATCGGCATGATCATCGACTGGTCGGTGTTGTGGACGTTGCCGAAGCGAGCATCGTTGTGAATGAAGCCATCTCCGGGGTTGACGCCCACGGTCGGCTCGTTCTTCCAGTACTTGTTGATGTACCGGATCGGGTGGTGCAGGATCGCGCTGAACGCGATGACCCCGTGGCAGGACAGGTAGGCGACGTCGCCGGCCGCGGTGTAGATCGCGGTGGTGAGGTCACCCCACTTCGCGCCGGGTGCGGCCCCTTGGGCCTCGCACATTTCGTAACCCTCGTCCAGGGCCCCGGCGATCCGCTTACGGATCCGCTCGACCTGCATCCGGTCGACACCCTCCGCGAGGACGATCTCCTCGAGGTCCGAGCGCGGCGCGATGCTGTGGTCGCGCATGATCTCGGGGTCCGGGCCGAGGAATAGGGTGGTGTCGTCCATGAAGCGGTCGACCCATTCCTGCTCTTGCACAGTCAGTTTGGTGGCGGGGCTTTCATCAATGGCAGTCATGTCGTTGTCTCCTTGAGCGTGGTGGCGGCCGGTCAGTCCTGCAGGAACCAGACGGCGCCCTGCGACGTCGGCTCGAGCCGCCAACCGGGTTCGACGAGGAAGGTGGTGTTCTCCGTGGTGACGACAGCCGGGCCCGCGATCACTGCGTCGACCGTCAGCGCGGACTGGTCGAAGATCGGGGTCTCCAGCGGCTTGTCGTGATTGATGAAGTGCACGGAACGGGAGCCGACCGAGGCCGGCCGGGTGCGCCCTTCGCTGCCCGTGAGCGGCTCGAAGTTGACTACGTCCCCATCGACGTATGCCGCGACGCGGACGGTGTTGCACCGGATCCCCGCCTCCGGTGCCGCGCTGCTCGCGCCGAACCGGTGGCTGTACACATCACCGAAGGTCTTGATCATGGCCAGCACGTCGCCGACGCCATTCATCCGGTTGAGCTCGTCCAGCGTGACCGCCTGGGTGAGCAGCTGGTTGCCGTAACGCATGTCCAGCTCGAGGCGGAACTTCACGTCGGCACCGTCGAAGCCCTGGCGAATGAGGTCCTCGCGGCCCATGGCCTCGAGCTCCTCGACCACCGTGTTGAACTCCTGGTAGCCGTCGTAGAGGGCTCGGGTCGTCGCGTTGTACATCGTCACGTGAACGCCGCGCTCGTGGAAGTGCAGCTGCTTCATGTTCCCGGCGCCACAGGCCGAGAAGACCGACGAGAAGGGCGGCGCCAGAACGCGTTTGATGCCGGCGTGCCGGGCGATGCCACAGGCGTGCAACGGCCCGTTGCCGCCATAGGCGAGCATGGTGAAGTCTTCCGGCAGGTAGCCGCGCACGCGCAGCTCCTTGCCGATGCCGATCGCCATCTGCTCGTCCACGCCGTCCTTGATCGCCTTGGCGACGGCGATCACGTCCATGTCGAGGTTGTCGCAGAGGGTCTCTTCGACGGCGAACCGGGACCGCTTCGGGTTGAGCTTGATGTACCCGTTGGCGTAGTTGTCCGGGTCGAGGTAGCCCAGCAGCAGGTCCGCGTCGGTGACGGTGGGGCGCAGGCCACCACGGTCGTAACACGCGGGGCCCGGGCTGGACCCGGCCGACTCCGGCCCGATCTTGATCGAGTTGTGGATCCGGTCGTAGGACGCGATCGACCCACCGCCGGCACCGAGGGTGTCCAGGTGGACCATGGGCACCGAGACCAGCCAACGGTCGATCGTCGGCAGGAAGTCGTAGTGCTTGACGCCGCCCTCGGGCACCAGGCCGATGTCGAAGGACGTGCCACCCATGTCGGTGGAGATGACGTGGCCGACACCGGTCTCGCTGGACAGGTGCTCTGCCGCACCGACCCCGGCGATGGGGCCGGAGTGGATGGTCTGCAGCGCGTCGGTGGAGTTCATCTGCGCCATGCCACCGGAGTTGTGGATGACCAGCATCGGCTTGTCGTAGCCGAAGTCGCGCAGGTTCTGCGACAGCTGGCTGAGCGCGTGGAACATCGTCTCGTGCAGGAAGCCGTCGATGATGGTCGAGGTGGCGCGAACGTATTCGCCCTTGCGGCCGGAGACCTGGTGACCGAGCAGCAGCGGGATGGCGCCGAGCTCGTGCGGCGGGAACTCGTCGAGGAAGATCTCCTGGATGGCGAGCTCGTGCTCGGGGTTCTCGGTGGCGTTGACCAGCGAGACCACGAGGGCCTCGGCACCGGCGTTGACCAGCTCCCGAACCACTGACCGGACATCGTCCGGGTCGAGCCGAGCGACGACCTTGCCAGCTGAGTTGATGCGCTCCTTGACCGAGCGGATCATCGCCCGGGGGACGATCGGGTCGGGGCGCTCGGCAGCCGGAAGGTTCTGCTGCATCGAGTAGTCCAGGCCCTCGCCATAGCCACGGCCACGGGAGAGCGGGATTGCGTCCTCGAAGCCGTGGGTGACGATGGCGCCGACCTTGGGGCCCTTGTGCTCGATCAGGGCGTTGGTGCCCAGGGTCGTGGCGTACCGCACCGAGTCCACCTCGGACAGCACGGTGACCCGGTCGAGGTCGGCCCGCTTGCAGGCCAGGTCCAGCGCCTCGTTGAAGCCGAGCGCCAGGTTGTGGTGGGTGGTGAGGGCCTTTGCCTCGACGTACCGGTCGTCCCAGACGAAGAAGCAGTCGGTGAACGTGCCGCCGATGTCGACGGAGATGCGCTTCATGGTGGTGTTCCTCTCGTCGTCAGCGGATGTGGCCAGTGGCCTTGTGATGTGCGGTGTACTTCTGGGCGTCGTCGCCGGGGCCGTAGTTGAAGACCTCTTCGGCGTCCAGGCCGGACTTCTCCCACTGGGCGCGCAGCGCGGCGACGTCGATCAACATGTCGATCGTCGGGGGGTGGCCCGGGGGGAGGTAGTCGGTCTCGATCTGGGTGCCGCAGCCGGGGCAGTAGTACTCGAGGATCCGGCAGTAGGTCGGGTCGGGCGAGAAGGTGTACTCGTACCGATTCGGGTCGATGATCGGCTGGTGGATCTCGCGGGGGTCGCGGTCGTAGACCAGGGTCCCCTTCTTGTAGGAGTCATGGGCATCGCCGATGTCCTGGCTGCACACTCGACAGGTCCACCGTTCGGTGTCCAGGTCGATCACCAGGTATTCGGTCATGGGAACTCGCATGGTGGTGAGTCCTTTCAGGGATGAGGAAGCCGCAGCCTGCGCGGTCAGAGGGTGTCGGTGAGGAAGAGATCGCCCGCGGCCGTGACGCGGAAGTCCCAACCGGGAAGGACGCGGGCCGTGAAGAACGGCCCTTCGATCAGGGCCGGCCCGCTGCCACCAGCGCCGGGCGCCAGCTCGGTCAGCACGTGCACCGGAACCTCGTCCACCGTGTCGGCGGCCGACCGCACCTGGCGGGTCGTGGTGACCGCGATCGGCGTGACCGGCACCTCCACATCGGCGCGGATGTCCGGGTGCGGAAGGCGCGCCGTGACCGTGAGCTGGAGCGACGCCCGCGCCCCGGTCGCCGGGACAGGTTCGCCCACGGCATACGGGATCCGCTTGAGCACAGCACCCGCTGCGTCCTCGACCGTGAGCTGCCACGAGGTGTCGCAGTCACCCAGCGCGTAGCCCTCCTGGAACATGTCCCGCTCGGCGCGGGCCACGAGGGTGTCGTGCACCTGCTGGGCCGCGGCCGTCGTCAGCTCGGTCAGCTCGACCTCATAGGTCTTGCCGATGTCGGAGAAGGCGATGCCGAAGGCGGAGAACACGGCGGCCATCTGCGGGATGAGCACGTGCTTGACCCCGGCCGGCCGGGCGGCGCCCGCGGCGCTCATCGGACCCGCACCGCCGAACGCGGCGAGCGTCGTGTCCGGGCCGACGAGGTGGGAGAACGCACCGGCCAGCGCCACGAAGTACGCCTGTTCCATCTGAACCAGGGCCTCTTCCAAGGTCAGCCCGAGCGGCTGCGCGATGGTGGCGGTGACGACCTGGCGCGAGCGCTGCGGGTCCAGCGTGAACGTGCCGTCCATGTAGGTGTTCGCGTCGAGGATGCCCAGCAGCAGGTTGACGTCGGTGATCGTCGCGTCCCTGCCACCGAAGCCGAAGCAGGCCGGCCCGGGGGCGGCACCGACACTGCGGGGACCGACGACGATCTTGCCGTCCTGCACCGAGATGACCGACGAGCCGCCAACCCCCTTGGAGTGCACGTTGCTCATCGGGTAGGAGATCGGGACGCCCCGAATCGTGCCGTGCTCGTCCACGTGGATGGCTTCGTCGGTGACCGTCCCGACATCGGTGGTGGTGCCGCCGATGTCCATCATCAGCGTGTGGCTCAGACCGTAGGTCCGCGCCAGCGCGGCGGTCCCCTCCAAACCGCCGCGTGGTCCGGACGAATACGTCTTCAGCGCAACGGACTTCGCCACCCGCGAGGAGGCGCCGTCGTTGCGGTAGACCAGCAGCGGGTTGGCGACGCGGTAGGTGCTGAGCCGGTGCTCCGCGCCATAGAGGAAGCGCTCCATCGTGGGGTGCAGGAAGGAGTTGATGACGCACGACCAGGCGCGGCGCGGCGCGTTGCGGTCTCCGGCCAGGTCCCAGCTGTAGATCAGCGGGATCGAGCCCAGCAGGTGGCGCGGGAACTTGCGCAGCAGGATCGAGCGCAGCGCCCGCTCCTCCTCGGAGGTGGCACACGCGACGACCACGCGGGCCGCGCCCAGGGTCGCCAGTCGGTTGACCAGCTGGACGACCTCGAACTCGACGTCGTCGCCGGCCAGGTCGACGACCGCGAAACGATCGTCGACGAGGGAGGCGAACAGGTGCTCCTCGTCGGGCGTTGTCTTCATGCCGGTGGCGAGGTCGGGGATCGAGGTGAGCACCCCGATCATGGGCCCGCGGCGCTCCACCAGGGCGTTGGTGCCCTGAGTCGTGGAGTAGCGGATGTGCTGGGTTGCGTGCAGCAACCGCTCGGTGTCCGGCGCCCCATAGAGGGCGGTCGACGCCTTCTCGATGCCGTCGAAGAGACACTGGGAGAGGTCGTGCGGTGTCGTCAGGGTCTTGGTGAAGGTGAAGTCGCCACCGTCCCAGACGCAAATATCGGTGAGCGTGCCACCGTTGTCGATGTTGATGAGCGTGTCCATGCCACTCCTTGTCCGTGGATTCGGTGAGCTGAGACGCATCGCGCCAGTGGCGGGTGTGTCAGCGGCAGGACTTCAATGTGATTGATGTCTCAAGTACAATGGGTGTCCCAAGATGGGACACCTCCCGCGCTTGGGGAGTTGTGTGTCACACGTCACCATGGGGGTGGTGCCGCAAACTCAGGCGCCCCTCGGGCGACGGAAGGAGTGCGGCTTGCCGGATCGATTGAGCCAGAACCTCCGTGTTGCCGCTGCCCGCGCCGACTTTCTGGAGAGCGGGGCCGCTGGTGCCGCCGGCGTCTCCCAGTCCCTCGCCGCATCCTGGGTGCGTAGCCAGGCCGCAGGGGTCGACACGATGCATCCGCGCTCGGACCTCACCGACATCGACACGGGCAGTCGGCTGGTGCGCTGCGCGGCACCGGTGATCGAACAGTTGGGTCAGGACACCTCGTCACTGCCGCTGGTCATCGCCCTCACCGACAACCACGCGCGCATCCTGCGCCGGGTGGATTCCTCGGCGGCTGTCGGGCGACTGTTGGACCGGGTCGACTTCGCGCCGGGGTTCAACTATGCCGAGAGCACGATGGGGACCAACGGGGTCGGCACCGTGCTGGAGTCCGGGCAGCCCTTCTCCGTGGTCGGCGCCGAACACTTCACTGAGCAGCTTCAGCCGTTCGCTTGCACAGGGGCACCCATCATCGATCCACTGACGGGCCGTTGCGAGGGGATCCTCGACATCTCGGCGATGGCCGAGGCGTGGAGCCCGCTGATGCACACGCTGGTCAAGTCGGCCGCCAAGGACATCGGCCGCAACCTGCTCACCGACCGCAGCCAGGCTCAACGGGCCTTGTTCGACACCTACCTGCGAGCCGACGCCCGATCCGGCCGCCGCGCGGTCTTCGCGTTTGCCGAGTCGGTCTTCATGGCCAATGCCGCGGCCGGGCGGTTGTTCGGCCCCGCCGAGCAGCTCGCCATCCGCGAGCACGCCGCGTTCATCATGGGACACCGGCATACCGCCAACGACACGCTCACCCTGGCCACGGGCCAGGTGGTCCAGATGCGTGGAACGCGGCTGTTGGTCGGCAACGACGCCTCGGGGATCGTGGTGATTGCGGAGGTGATCGAGCAGCGCGGTGAGCTTGCCCGACTGCACCTTCCCTCCACCGAAGCGGGTTTCGCCGACCATCTGCTTCCCCAGACCGCTGTCGCGAATGACCGGACCAGGCTGTTGCTGGATGACCTCGAGCGGCCCCACGTGCCGATCTCTCAGGGCTCGTCACCCGCGTGGGTGCGGGCGTGCGCCGAGCTGCGCTCGGCGATCGCGGACGGCATACCGACGATCGTCCTGGGGGAGACCGGAAGCGGAAAGTTCACCTTGGTCGCCGAGCTCTTCCACGCCGAACACCCCGGCGGGCGAAGCATTTCGGTGGACGCGAGCCAGCTCAACTCCGACGCGCGAACCGACCTAGACGCGCTGTTGCGCGAAACCCGCGAGCAGACTCTGTGCATCGTGCGGAACATGGATGCGGCCAGCACCGAAGGCGTCGACCGACTGGACACGCTGTTCCGGGCGCTCGGCGACCACCGCGACGTCATCACCTTCATTGCCACCGTGTCGGACTCGAGCCTCGACTCGGACCTGCCGTTCCGCGCGCTGCTGGACCATTTCGAGGTCGCGGTCACGGCGCCGGCGCTGCGGTTCCGCACCGATGATCTCGGCGCGATCACCAGCCGGCTCCTGCAGGAGCTGGCTCCGGCGCGGCGGGTGCGATTGTCACCCGGCGCCGAGCGGACCATCGCCCGCTACTCCTGGCCGCGCAATGTCACCCAATTGCGTGAGGCGCTGCAGCATGCGCTGCGCACGCGGCCCGTCGGCGAGATCCAGGACCAAGACCTCCCGGCCTACTGCCACACCGCATCCCGTCGCTTGCTCTCGCCGCTTGCTACCGCCGAGCGCGACGCCATCGTGGCCGCTCTGCGCGAGCACCACGGCAATCGGGTGGTGGCCGCGAGCCATCTCGGGATGTCGCGCAGCAGCCTCTATCGGAAGCTGCGGACTTACAACATCACCGCGTAGCGCCGCCTCCGCACCGCGAAGCGCGGCGTCGCGATCGAGCGGGTGTATGCCGGTGCGGGACGCACACCAGCCTTCTGACCCGGCGACCCCGCCGCCGGGTCGGCGAGATCTCCATCGAGTGGCGGCCGCCCGGTCGGCTGCTGCTCCTTGAGAGGCAATGATGTGCGGCAGGGGTTCCATCAGGCAATCGGAGACGCGCGTCGTCAGGCAGGGGAGTCAGCGCAACCCAATCCGGTCCATACCGTCTTGTTCGCACCTACTTTGTTCGGTCGAGGAGGCAACGAAGCCTCACTCCCTGGGATGGCCACCGACGCGAAGCCGTCGGCTCGTCGGCTGAGGCCATTGTAGTTGGCGCTCAATCAGGTCGGGCGACTCATCTCAGTGTCTTCACGAGCGACGGCGGCGATGATTGCTCTCTGTCGAAGGACTGCGCCCTGTCGAGGGATCACTCCACCAACGAAAGAGCGGGCAGGGCATCATATCCGTGATGCTGACGCCTTTGGGCGAGCGTCTACGAACATCGGGAAGATTCTCGTAGGCCCTTCGCGGCTGATGGCCTCGCATGCCTCCCGTACGAGGGTTAGCCGATCTTCAACGAAGTCGCGGTCCGTGTAGCTGATGCACAAATAGATACCAAACTTCGCCTGTTCGCCCTTCAGGTAGGTGGGTAGCTGGGTTTCCGCCCCGTGGACGAACTGACTGCTGGATATATGCTTCACCTCGATGAGCCCGCGCAAGTGCCAACCCCGAGCGAATTTGAAGTCCACCGGGCCACGCCCACAGTCAGCTTCGCGGGTGATGTCGATGTTACGGGCTCGGCAATGCTCGATCCAAGTTGCCCGGGCGATTACTTGCACGATCTTCTCGGGTCGATGTTGGGTATTTCCGTCATTCCAGAGTGCTCGCCAGAGACCGTTGTCCTCGACAGCCTTCTTGAAAGTCTGCGCCAAGGCAGTGAGCCACTCCTCGAACGCGCCTTGGGACTCGGGGGCGATCGGCGCGAAAGTTGCTCTCGCGATCTCGCGGCCCGCTTCCTCCCATCGCACGAGACCCTTGGGGTCCTCTAGAACGTCGTACGCGGTTGCGTCTCGGGTGGCTTCGTCCACATATCGTTCAAGAAGGTCGACGGACTCTCGCGCCAGTTTGCGGCCGAGTCGAGCCCTCTCTCGTCGGCTCAGTGATTCCGCGAGGTCATAGTTTAGATCGAAGCGCAGGCGCTCGTTCTCGTTGTTTTCGGCCCAGGACCAGAAGCCCTCAGCGGTGACTCTTGGGATGTCCTTGAGGAACCGTTCCGGCGTGAGCAGAACCCCGCCGTTGAATACAGGACTGACGGGAAGAGTGAGTCGGCCAGAATTCCATCGAGATCTCTCGTGGGTCCAGGACGCATTGATGACGGAGAACTCCTGCATAGGGATTGCGAGTCGTTGACAGACGGCTTGCGTGTACGTGACGAATCTGGGTTTCATGATGTTGCAGATCATGTCGCTAATTCGGTCAACTCCCATTCCTGGGATGATCACGGTCATCATGGCTAGAAGGCGGTCATCGGAACCTCGACCACGCTCTCGGAAGAACTCCAGGCTTTCGCACATCTCGCGGGCGAGTTCAGGGCCAACACCTGAGCCTTCGGGGTGACCCATTGATAGACCGAGAGCGAACTCTTTCGGCTCTGGGAACCGGAGGAAGCGTTCCGCCTTCACCCAGTGCATTGAGTGCCGTTGCCCGCCAGCTTTCGATAGGATGTCTAGGGTGACATCGAAGAAGTCGATGATCTCATCATGCCCCGCCATCCACTGTGGGTCGGTGTCGTCAAAGATGAGGAACGGGTCAACGTAGAGAGGGGAGTCCATCTCTACGTTGAGGTCGAACCAGTCAGCGTCTCCAGGGCGTTCCACGCCGTGCTGTTCGGTAAATCGCATGCAACTATTGTCTTCGGTAACGCGGACAGAGGGCGCCGGGACTGGCCGCAATCTGCACGAAACATCACTGCGACCAGCAACCCGGGGTTCCGTCGCCCCGCGTCTGGCGTGAAGTCTTCAACAAGGGCGGTCGGCGCATGGGCCACCTGACGATCTGCGTCAGATTTCGAGCGTGGGCGATGCCGTCCCGGCCGACATCCGGTCCTTCGGGCTGACTCCTCGGCTAGCGTGAGGGCGTGGTGCGGACTCGATTGACCCTCTCCGCCACTGACCCTGACTGGCATGGTCGTGTCCTGAGGTGAACCGCGCGACGATCAGGCCATCGACTCCTTGCGGAACTCGTCGTAGGTGCCGGCCAGGTACCGAACCAGCGACACCTGGAAGTCGGGGTTGGAGAAGAACAGGTCGAACAGCACACCGTTCTTGTCGTGTCGCTCGACCAGCAGGTCCTTGACCTTCTGCTCCAGCACCATCTCGAACTGGCTCCGGTCGTTGTTGAGCGCCACCTCGCGCATCTCGTCGTCTTCCTTGACGACGACCCACTGTTGGTCCACCCAGACCTTGTCGGCCTCGCCGAGGTCCGCGCCATAGCGCTCGTTCATCGCCGAGATCAGCGCCGACAGACGATCCAGGATCGGCTCAGTCTTGGCGCCCACGCCCTCGCCAGGCAGCGCCACGCCAGGCTCATCAGACCCGCTCAGCATGATGGCCGCGTCCGAGGTCACGGCAATCCTCAAGTGAGTCATCTGCACCGACTTGCTGATCTGTGGCATCGGGCTGTTCTCGCCCGGCGGCAGTTCGACCAGCAACAACCGCCCGTAGAGGAACAGCCGCTCCAAGTCGACGTCAAGCCACGGCATCACCTGCGCGAGGAAGGCATAGGCACGGCAGAAGTGCTCCAACCGCCCGCGGAACGCCTCCCGCGCCTCGTCCCCCAGCGCCACGAACCGCCCCACCGCCGGCCCGAGGCTGGCATAGACCACCGACTGCAACCGAGCCTCGCCAGACAACAGCGCCGCGACGCCGGCCTCCATCTCGGCCATCGACAGCACCCCGGCAGACATCAACTCGTGATCCATCGCGTAGAGGACCTGCGGCTCGGTGGGCGTCGTCATCGACTCCTCATAGAACGGCTCGAACGCCCCCTGGATCTCCTCCGCCGTGTTCGCGAAATCCAGCACGAACGTTTCCGTCTTCCCCGGATGGGTTCGGTTCAGCCGCGACAGGGTCTGCACCGCCGCCACCCCCGACAGCTTCTTGTCGACATACATGGTGTGCAGCAGGGGCTCGTCGAACCCGGTCTGATACTTCTCGGCCACCACCAGCACCTGGAACTCGTCGCCGTGGAACCTCTTGGGCAGCGCCGCCTCGGAGAATCCGTTGATCCCCGCCTCCGTAACGGCCGCGTCCCCCGGCGTATCCGGGTCGATCACCGCGCCAGAGAACGCCACGAGGGTGCGCAACGGCCGCTCCCCGAGGTCGTACCCCTTCTTCGAGATGTATGCCGCGAGCGCGGCGTGCGTCCGCACCGCGTGCAGTCGCGAGCGGGTGACCACCATCGCCTTGGCGCAGCCGTCGATCTTGCCGGCGGTCTTCTGCCGGAAGTGTTCGATGATCACCTCGGCCTTGGCGTCCAGCTCATAGGGGTGCAGTGACGCGAAGCGGGCCAGCGCAGCCCGTCCCTTGCGCGTCTCCATCTCCGGGTCGTTGCGCGGATGGGAGTTGGCA
>ERZ724508.703-NODE-703-length-22629-cov-5.932223_pt1 | contig 22629 bp, 23 predicted proteins | sample MGYA00376041_ERZ724508 | MGnify/ENA primary metagenome ERZ724508 (study PRJEB28724, sample SAMN07190887) | wastewater metagenome | isolation source: effluent of sewage treatment plant in Hong Hong | place: USA: Christiansburg, Virginia | collected 2016-03-01 ...
TCAAAGCGATTAATAGTATTATTTATATGGGACTCATCGTCAGCTGTATCCAGTGGTTAACCGCGCTCTTTCGCGGAAGCAGACAGGAACAGTCTCTAGTCGAGGATCCACTTATCGGTAATCAGCTAGAAGAACAGCCTGCTCCCAATTTATTGAATTAGAAAGAACCCTAACCCGAACCAATAAAACCAGCAGATTCCCCCCTCGAAAAGCCTCCAGCTCCTATTGTCACTGAGTCTCAGACAATCACGGTCAGGGAGGATCGGATTTCTTTCGTTCCGAAAATAGATGAAGAATGGTGCAATGGAAGGCTCGAAGAAGATCCGACAAAGCTGATCGCTAAAGTTCTTAGGTTCACTTCTTCTGAGGAGACCAAACCTGCGGTTTTGCAGACAATTTTCGAGAGCTACGAGAGGAGCACAAAGGCTATCAACCAAGAATAATCTGTGAAGGTGGAAGCTAGTCTCCAATCGAAGAAGAGTAAGTGGGTGGACAGCAGTCCCGTGTTTCTCCTAGGTAAGGCTCTCGAAGCTTCGACTGGCGCGAAGATGAGCTTCAGTTAGCACCAAACTGCTGCATCACAATTCACGATGCTGCACTTAACAACGAAATTCGGAGACAGTTGGAATAAAGGATAATACGTCTATCCTGACGATTAGGAATACAGCTACAAGTCGGTTACCAGTGATAGTTCGAAGCTGAAAGGGTTCTTAACCCAATTCAAGGAAGACATGGCTCAATATTATAACACAACACCTGACCGGATCATTGTGCAGGAAATAGTCAAGGGAAGTGTCAACGTCAAGTTCTACTACTCGCCTGGGGTGCCTGATGGTCAGATCATTATGTCCTCATCGACGAAGAGGCACTTGAAGGGCAGACTCATAAAATAGGAAGCACTCTTCAACCAACTTCAGCTCTCCGAAGAAGACTTTGATAGGAGAGGCGACATTGACTTCGTCTAGGGCCATGCTGCTTAGGAGCAGAAACGAGGCTTTTTCCCATACTATCAGCCTGCTGGGTGGATTAGGTATGGACTGAACATTAGCAAGTATGCGGAATCAGATAAGATATGGTTAGCGATGGACGGTAATCCAGGCTAATGGGCGGTTATGTATCATGGTGTTCGCTCCCCAACAATGATGGTAAATAATGAAAAATATGCTTCCTCCACAACTGTCGCGAAGGCAATCGTCGACGTAAAATTCAAGGCGGGAGCAGGTCAAGCCTATGCTGAGGCTGCTCCCATTATTACTGAAAGTCACAAACTAGCATTCAACCACTACGCCACACCCGACCATGAGAGAAACGATCCAAAGGTCGGAGTCGGAATATACTGCTCACCATTGATCCAAACTGCCCAAGGTTACTCTGGAGCTGGGTTCAATGTTAATGGTGAGAACTATCTGTTCGCTTTTCAATGCAGAGTTCGCCCTGACAAGATTAGGATTTCCTCCGGTCAGAAAGACTACTGGGTCATCCGGGACGCGAACTTCATCAGACCATATGGCATTCTCATCACCAAGGCAAGTATCGTTCGCGATGTCAAGTACCAGACCCTCTTAAACCAGTTCCAGTCTAGCTACTCGGATTGGATAGGTAGGGAGGGCCGAAACCCCTGATTGAGTGAGCAGTTGTGACTTTATTGTTCCAAAATCAATAATAGACCTGATCGAAGGACCTTGACAGTGATCGGAAGCTTCGTTAATGGCTTTCATTTTCAATTGACTCGTTCAATTGGCAACTCTTTGTAGATTACTTAATATTCTTCAAAGAATTTGCATCTCAACAGAGCAGACCTTGGCAGGAGTGTTCTTCAGCTGAATATTCTCCAATATGGGTTGACTCTACACAAATCGTCATTAGTCAAATCGAACCGTTCGGTTGATTAACCTTCGACGAAATGTTGAGCAGGAACCACGAACGTCAAGAGGATATCATCACAGGCAGGTATTTATGCCCTATTGACTTCAACTTCCTAATCAAACTCACATTCCATCCGCATTCTTAAAGATGAATTCGCAGAATGCCAAGATGCGAAAGGCACCAACTCAACAACCTAAACTCCTGCTTTTGACTCAGATGAGAGGCGTTTAAATATGTATCGTTGGTCAATACAGCTTCTGCTCGCGAAGGACGGTCTCCAGAGCGAAGTCGCCCTGTCCTCGTTGTCTGACCACTCCAGAAATGGGAATGACGTGCGGCTTGGTGAGGTCAATGCGTCCCTCGTTGTCGAGCTCGCAGATGGTGATCTGAACGGAGCTACGATCCTTGGCGTTGATAATGCGATCGGAGTACTCGCACTTCCTGGGGAGGTAGATGTCGGTGAGCTCACCCTTATCGTTGACGCATCCCTTCATCACGCGCTACTGGTTGGTTGATCGTCCGCTGCTGGCCATTTGTGGTTGGACTATTAATTAATATTTGTATTATTTAATTCAGGTATCGCATCCAAATATTTCCCAGCATGGAGGAACGCGACCAATACGCCGGCTAATACAGCAAGAAGTACTACCCCAAGGACGACATTACATCCTACGCTCGGTACCTCAATCTCTCCTCTGCCAAGCCCCGCTACTTCTCAGCCATCACGAAAGAAGATCTCGAGAAGATGAGAGCACTCATGAATTGGAATGGAACTGTCAGCCTAACCACCTTAGTAATATCGCTTATGCCGGTGATCTTCTACAAGAAAATTCCATGGATTCGGAATTTCAGGTCGACATTAGGTAGGGTCCTATGGTCATTTGCGTTCGTGATGATCCCTTCAGCGGCTGTCTCGCTCTACTCTGAGTCGGCACTGCGAGACTTCGTCCAGCGACGTTACCAGCTACGCAGCAGTGCATTCACAAGCTATAAGCGAACAGGTGACATCCTCAAAATCAACGATGAGGTGCGCATCGTCGAATCGTGACTGTCGATATGTTATTTTGATATGCAACTGATCACTCCAAGTCTTCGAAGAGGAAGTTTACGTTGTTCTTTTTTCGGGCTTGCTATTCCCTTGCCAATTCACTTGCAACTTCTTCCTCGCCAAACAAACCCTGTTGAGCTTGCTGAACTTGCTGAGGCTTGCTTTCCGCAGAAAAGATATCTCCGTGGGGTTCGTTGGAAGCTTCTTCGGAAAGCAGGTCATCGAAGAAATGGCCTATCTTATGCTCTTGCTTTGGTTGCTATTCTCTGGCAGGAACTCTCGGGCTATCATTATCAAGCTGTACCAGTTCGAGGTTGGCTGATGGCCTCCAAGGATGACTTTGAGACTACTTCAGATTCAGGTCTACTTGTTATTCAGCCAGTTCATTCAATGCCTCTTCAAATAGAATGATGTTATTGTTTGGTCGATAGGATCCGCGTTGTCGAGGGGAAGCATTGTGTTCTTCCTCGGTGTGCTTGATAGGCTCCTCGACGACGAGAGGTTGCTTGTGTTCTTCTCCCGGTTCTTGTGGTAAATGCTCAATTGAATGTCGTTCAATGGAGAGATGCTCGATCGATCTGTTGTGATTGCGCTCCTACTCTGAGTACACTGATGCGGGCCTCTCATCATCATCTGCAGAGCTCATTATCGCTGGTTCGTGTTGTTACTACTCTTCATCTTTTTGTGGCTCCTACTCGAAGTGTCGGTTGAGTACTGGGAGGGCCACATTGTTGGTCTTCAAATCAAAGATGTTCTAAGGGTTGATACGCACATAGGGAGAGTCCTTCTTCACTTCGGCACGCTCTTCCTCTTCGAGCTCTTCGAAGAGTTGAGCATCCTAAGGCTGAACTTTCTTCTTCTTCTTGGGGCGCAGCTTCTTCTTTTTCTTCTTGATCTTGATAGTGACGGTACCATCCTCGTTGAGCTCTTTATATATCTTCTCGATGGTAATATCGCCTTGAGTCATCTCCACCACTGGTTTCTTCTACACTTCGATAAATTCATCTTCGATTTCGTTGACGTAGTCGTCATCTGCGTACTCACGGTAGAATTCAGTCTGTTTGAACATATCCCAAAAGGCTTTGATACCCACAGCCCAACGGAAGATATTCCAGAGTGCAAAGATAGTGAGCAGCACCCCGAGAGTGACTATCCCGATGTAGCCGTAATTTACTTTACTAGTGACGCTCAGCTATGGATTGAAGTACCCATATGTCATGAGCCCCTCGATGAACAATAATGATAGCTCGAAGAGCACATGCATAACGTTTACTGACACTTCCTTATAGGGTCGGACTACCAGCAACATAATGAGCAGTGCCAGGTTGATGAGCATGAGCGATATGAGTTGCCCGAGGGGATAAGAGAATAGCGCTGTTAGGAACACCACAAACAGAATTCCTCGGAAGTAGTAGATTAGCGTGAAGTATAGGCTGACTCCTTCTGTCTTATGGAAGCGGTAGGCAAACTCAAAGTTATCGTGGATAGGCTCCAAATCCTCCCTGTGCTTGATGAGTTTGATGAGAAATGCGAACGGTAGTACTAACATACCGATGACGAACAGCAGCATAACAAAGATATTGAAGCCTTCGTAGGGCACAGGTGCTGTCATATCCTTGAACTGCATGAACCCAAAGAACAGTACATTCAGGAAGAACATGAAACCTATCTCATGGAAAGCAGAATAAAGGATTCGCTGCTGTAGCATACCACTGAAAAGGTTTCTCCAAACTCTGTTGGGAATTATTCGTGTGGATAGCATACTGATGAGTCCACCGATCACAAGGTAGATCAGCACCACAAATAGTACGCTGCCTGCATTCCGTGAAAAGTTAAAATCACCGTGTAAGTCGACAATTCTTTGCGGGACGTTGATATTGAGATAACCAGCAGGGAGCCCCTTGGCAAGAATGTTTGGGAGGAAGGAGAACACTGTGAGTTGAAGTCCCTTGAGGTAGTAATACAGGTTGGCTGGCATCAGATAGTTGACGTAGATGTGAAGGTAGATGAGCTGGAAGGTATGCAATGAATGCATAAAGCTCAGCGGAACACACAGCCACCCAAGGAACACAAAGATGAGCAGTAGCACTGCCATGAAGAGTGTAAGAGTATTTGTTCCAGCGTTGCTGCCGATATCCGGCGAGTAGTAATCGACCGATGTGATTGACAGCGTATTGATAACATTTTGGAGGGTTCCGTTGTTGTTCTTAGCGACTATCGAGTTGGGATCATTGAAGACAACCATAAACTTGGGTGAGAGGAGGGTCATGTCAACGCTAAGAACTGCCCGAATAGTACCGTTCGGAAGGATGGTAAATGTGAACGGAATGCCGCTGTTAACGTAGTCAGCGATTGTTGCCAACAACCTCGACAGTACCAGTTTGATATCCATCAGCACATCAATGGATTTGCTGAAGACTACTTCCTGGTTGAACGTGATGTACATAACGTACTTGTAGTCTTCAACAGCCAGCGCTGAGGTGAAATTAACAGGCACAACGCATGAAGGAGTCGTATTGGTGCAGAGTTGGCAGGTGTAGTTGGTAGCTCCATAGTATCCGCTCGGGCAGACCGTCAAGCAAGATCCGAGATAGTTGAACATTCCCAGACAGCTCAGACAGTTGGTCGAGGTACCCGAACATGTCAAACACATCGATGCACAGTTCGCGCAGATAATATTGTTGCTTGTTAAGTAAGTTCCACTTGGACAGGCATCATAGCATTGCCCGTTGTAGTTGTAGATGCGGGTGGGGCTGCATTGGAAGTAGCACATGCTATCGGATGCCAACACAGCACTCCCCTAGCAGGTCTGGCATGAAGTAGGAGATGTGCAAGTTGCACAGCTCTGTGGACAGTTCTCGCAGACCTTCGTGGTTGGTTACCCGTAGGTCTTGGCTGGGCAAGTCTGTGTACATACCAAACTAGCATTGTTCCCAAAATATCCTGATGGGCAGAGCATGGCTATGATACACGAGTCAGTTAGAGGATTCGCATAGACCAGCGGGCTGGAAAGACTGCAGGAAGAGTTGCAAACACCACTGAACAGCTTATATCCGGTTTTACAGGAAGTGCATTCTTCAAACGTTATACATTCTAAACATTCGTTGGGGCATAGCGAACAAGCGTTGCTGGTGAGGTTCTTAAAGTAGGGACTTGGACAGGTCAGTATACACTTATTGTTGACGTCGAAGGCGATGTATGGAGCTGGACATGCCTGCAGGCATTCATTGGTCAGGTCGTAGGCGTAGAGACGGGGAGCACTATTACAGTTTGTTACGCAACTCTGGGTTACAGTATCTGCGTATCTGTTGGTGGGGCAGTAGAGAACACACTTCCCCGAGGTTGGATCGCCAAAGAGGTCGGCTGAAGCAGGACATACACTGACACAAGTATGTGTTGTATTATCAGCATACAGGTCTGATACAATGTTGCAAGTCAAATACAAGCAGAGCTGGCTTGTGTTGTATGCATAGTAGTCGTTGGGGCAGAAGGTAACACATAGCTTGGCCAATGGATCCCCCCAACTGCCTGAGGGACATGTTGGAACACATGTCGCCGAGATCGGATCTCCGAAGCCAGTTTGGCAGACCTACTGGCACTGCCGGGTAGAGCTATGGGCGAATGTTGGAACGGGAGTATTTGGACAGGTTAGTACACATTACTTCGTCAGATCACTAGCGAAAGTTCCAGAGGTGCATAAGCCTGTGCATAAATTCGTGACGTTATCGGCGTAGGTTGATAAACCGATAGGACATTGAAGTACACAATTATGTGTGCTCGTATCCGCGTAGTAGATTGCCGTGGGGGTCACTGACGTATCGTTCGGGCATCCGTTACTGCAGATTCTCAGCTTATTGTAACGGAAGTAGCTGTTTGATGTGCAGGTCTGAACACATCTCATCACCAACGAATCAGCCCAAAGTTCTGGTTGAGCAGGACAATCGGCCACGCAGGTCAGAGTAGAAGGATCCGCGAAAGTGCCTCCAGTGCAATCAATCACACATACCTTAAGAAGAGAATCAGCGTAACCAGTGTTGCAGACCAGTACACAAGTCATAGTGAAATTATCAGCAAATGTAAAGGTAGGGCAGCTGTTTACGGCTACGCAGGTACGGGTTATAGAAGAGGCATATCCGGCCGAGCATGTCAACCCGCAAACGTGTAAATTCGAGTCAGCGAAGTAAGGAATCGGGCAGTTCTGCTCACATGTTCGAGTAATATTATACGCAAAGAGCACCGAACACGTCTGGCTACATACTCTTCCCTCCGAAAAGTACCCGACAGGGCAAAGTTGCACGCAGGTGTGAGTAGTCGGGTCAGCATAGTAAGTGGTCAAGTCTGTAGGGCTCTCGGAACATACTGTTACGCAGGTTCGTGTGGTATTATCAGCATAGTAGGAACCAGTACATCCAGTTTAGCATATCTTGGTAAGCGTGTTTGCGAATCTACCGAGGGGACAGAACAGCACACACTTCTTTGTAGTTGGATCGGCATAATAGCTACCAGGACACGTCGACACTCCACTTGCAAGATTAACTTTGCATGTCTGGTCGGGATCGTGAGCATATGCATTAGTCGGACAGGCATACACACACTTCCAATTCTGATCGTCAGCGTAGTAACCCTCTCGCGTAGAACAGTTTACCAAGCACAGATTAGTTTGGTTATCGGCGAAGGATGATGCACAGCCGGAGTCGCAAGTTCGTGTTGAATTTACACCAAAGGTGCCGTTTGGGCAAAGCTAGACGCATATACTGTTGGGAATGTCGGCGTAGTAATTCCATATTGCAGGGCAAACTGGAACGCACGTCTGAGTTTTATTGTCAGCATATCCAGTAGTGCAACGGGACACACATGACCAACTTGAGTTGTCGGCGTAATAGAATGGTTTAGTTGGGCAGACATCAACACATCGATAAGTGCTATTGTCTTTGTAAGGTGTTGCAGCAAATCCAGAACAGGCAGTTTGGCATGTACGGCTGGTGGTTTCCGCATAAGTTCCTCCAAGACAGTTTCTAACGCAGTCTCCACTTGTGTAGGCATAAAGATCAGGATTCGTTGGGCAAATGGCTACGCATTCCTGAGTTGCTGGATTTCTGTATTCCGTCGGTATACAATTTGTACGGCAAATCTTATTTGTAGTGTCAGCCCAGAGATTCTGACTGATCGGACAGACTGTTACGCATGTCTTTGTGAATGGGTCAGCATAGTATACGACCCCAGAAACTGATGGGCAAGCAGGCAGACACGTCTGTGTATCGTAGTCGCCATAAAGTTGGTTTCCTGAAGCATCTGTTGGGCATACTGGGTAGCAAATAGCGTTGTAGCCAAAGCTTAAGGGTTTGGTCGGGCATCTTGCAACACAGTACTGACTTACCGGATCAGAATATCCAGATGTGCAGGTTGATTGACAGGTCTTCGTGATATTCTCTGCATAAGTGGAACCAGGACATATTCGAACACATCTCATAGAAGAGCTGTCTCCAAATGTATCCTATGCACCGACTCCAGGACACACAGGTACACATCTTCGAGTGTAATTATCTGCGAATTCATCAACACAAAATGTAATACAGGTTCGGTTAGCGAGTTTTCCCCAATAACCCTCACTACAGAACTTAACACATCGGCCAGTCAGTAGATCAGAGAAGTAGTCGTCGGCAACGCTACAAGCAGTGGGTCCAACACACAAGTTTGTGGAGTTATCGCTGTAGTAGCCCGTAGGGCAAGACACCACACATTTCTTCAAGGCAGTGTCACCGTATAGCTCGGGGAAACTTGGGCAGACAGGAACGCAACGATATGTACTGGGATCTGCAAAGCCTGTGAGACAACCAGCAAGACACTCAAATGTCGAATCTTCCGCGTATGTGCCGTTGGGACATTTCTGAACGCATTCTGCTTTGGTAGATTCAGCATAAAGTTGTGGCACTGTGTTGGGTTGGCAAACATCTCGACACAATCTTGAAATGGGATCAGCAAAGCCGGTGTACGTCAGGCAGGATGTCACACACAGACGTTCAGTTCCGTTCTCACCGAATGTATAGCCAGCCGCAGGGCATGGGGATACACATGTTTTGCTCAATGAATCTCCATGTGTCGGTGTTGTGCATCTTCTTCTGCACAAGTAATCGGTGCTGTCTCCGAAATTCGTCCCAGTACATACAGTATTGCAGCTTGTTGTCAGAGGATCTCCATATGTCCCAGGTGAAGCCGAACAATCAGTTGTACACTTTCCAGTGGTGTTGTCTGCATAGCTACCCGAAGGGCAAGTGGGCACGCATTTCATTGTACTATTAGATCCGTAAGTTCCAATAGTACATGAAGTTTAGCAACGGCCTGTTTTAGAATCTCCATAAGTCTTGACTCCTGATCCGAGAGTAGGGCAGGTTGGAACACAAAGACGCGTGCTCGGGTCTGCAAACTAACCTGTTGGACAGTTGTAAACACACACGTGGTTGCTAGCGAAATAGTCTGGTTGTGTCGGGCATATTGGGACACACATATTCGTGGAATTATCAGCGTATGGATAGCTTGCCGATGAACATGTCGCAGCACAGACGTTGATCCCACTTGAGGGATCTGCGAAGGAATTGTTGCAGGAGAGGACACACTCTCTAGTTGGTGTATACGCGAAATATGGGGTCGTGCAATGCGTGACGCAAACTCTTCCGATTGGATAAGCAAAGTTGCTAGTAGGACATAGAGTTAAACAAAATCCACCTGTAGTATTCGAAAAGCCAAAGCTACGTGCTAAGGCAGGGCATGTTGACACACAGGCTCTTGTTGTGGGGTCTGCATAGCCACTTGCACAAGTAGCAAGACAAATCGGAGAAAGGCCTGCAGTTCCAGGTTTGGAGAACAGCCCATCGGAGCATTGAAGTAAGCAACGATTAACCCAAGGATCTGCCGAGTAGGTTAGGTTATTGCACGATGTCTCGCAGTTTCGGGTATGAGGATCTCCGTAGTATATTGTGGTTGAACCTGATACTGTGATGTTGGGACAAACTGACACACAAGTACCTGTGTTTGGATCACCGAAATACAAGAATGGTGAAAGTTGACAAGTCGCTACATAAGTCTTCGAAACTGGATCTCCGAATAGCCCTGTAACACTGATGCCTGCTAATTGGGTTGGAGTGTAGCAAATTCTATCAACAGTATAGCCATATTCACCAGCTACGCAGGAAGAAAGGCATGACCAACTATTCTTATCGCCCCACGATCCCACGGAACACTGAACTTCGCAGTTCAGAGTGATATTATCTGCGAACCGAGGATTGCAATTATTCTTGCAGACTTGAGTAACATCTCTAAAGTAGGTGGCAGGGCACACCGCAACACATTTATGAAGAGTTGACGATCCGTAGGTACTTTGAGAGCTTGTTGGGCAGAGTGGTGTGCAAGTCTGAGTATAATCATCGGCATAGTCGGGAGATGTGCAGCCAGTCACACAATTCGTGCCATCTGAATACGTGAAGGGTGGGCAAGTAGCTACACACAAGTTCCACACATTGGAGGCAGAAGTTGATGGTGTTGTACAAGGGTTAACACATTCGTTGACATCTCCGTATGTTCCTGTTGGGCAGACTCCTATACAATAGCGTGATGCGCTGTCGGCATAACCCTCACCACAAGTAAGCTAGCATGTTCGACTGCTATTTTGTGCAAACCTTGTAGCTCCACAGCTGGTTGGTCCAACACAGTTATTGCTTGCATTCGAGTAGTAACCGTCAGGGCAGTAATTTACACATCTTCCATTGTACTCAAACAGCGGAGAGCAGCCCGCAACACATAGTCTCGTAACAGTATTGGCAAAGCCAGAAGCACAGGAAAGAACGCAGTCGTTTGTAGAACTGTCGCCAAATGAATCAGGGTTGATAGGGCAAACATCCACGCAAATATTTTATGGCCAAATGGAACGGAATTGGCCAGCTGGGCAATCAGCAACACATTCGCGATTTACAGCGTTTTTGTAGGTTGAGCCAGTGCATGTTGCAACACACGTAAATGTAGTGGTTTCGCCGTAAAGAGGTGGTGAAGAAGGGCATTTGGCAACGCACCGGTTAGTCGATGAGTCGGCAAACGATTTCTGTAGTTGTGAGCAATGCAATACACACACCCTATGTGTTGTTTGGGCGTCACCATAGGTACCAGATGGGCAAACTTCAACGCAATTGTTGGTAAAATTGTCACCGAAGGTACCATGAAGTCCATAAGTCTCTGGGCAGGTTTCAACGCAGAGTCTTGTGGATACATCTGAGTATCGAATTCCTACAGGTTCATTTATGCCAGCTGATGCATTGACAACCGCCACAGTGACATTTGGACATCGATTAACACATAACTTAGTGGAGGAATCGCCAAAGAAGTTCATGCTTACTGGACAGGGTGATACGCATAGATGTGTGCTATCATCACCGAAGAGCCCAGATGGACAATCGAACGGAGTTACCTCACAATGTTGGTTGTTGTAGTTGCCATAGGTATAATTCTAGCAAACAGTGACACAAATCTGGCTTGTGATCTGTGAGAACCATACGGTACCGCTGATGGTTGGGCATAGTGTTAAGCAGCTTCTATTGAAGTTTTGATCGCCGTAAAGTCCGCTTGGACATTACGGTACACATCTGTTAGTCGAATTCAAGCCAAAGAGCACTGGAGATATTGGGCATGTTGTTACACAGATCGGTACTCCAGTAGAATCGTCGCCGTAAAAGCGTGTGTTAGTTGTATTCGGGCACTGTGTAACGCAAGTCCTCGTTGTATTATCAGCCCATTCTACGGCTGAGTTGGTGTATAAACATGACTCTACGCAGTGCCACGTATTGCTATCACCGAATAAGTAGGCAGGGACCGTCGGACAATCAAGTGCCACCACGCAGGTTCGAGTAAGATCTTCAGCGTATCGGGTGCCAGTACAGGTGTATTCACACATATGTGTTAAGCTGTTGGCCCAGGTGAGGGGGGTTACACAATGAAGTAGGCAAGAACGAGTATCTGGATCGCCATAGCTGTCGTAGGCTCCAGGGCAGACCGAAACACACGTCCTCGTTCCAGTAAAATTATCAGCATAGGTTCCAGAGGTACAGAAGGTGGTGCAAAGATGAGTTGCATTATCGCCATAGCTGTCCATTACCGGAGGGGCGGTGCAGAGGCTGGTACACATATGAGTAGATGGATCTCCCCATTGTGCAGTTGCAGGGCAGCTTGAAGGATCTGGCCAGCACTTACGAGCAACCACATCTCCGAAATAGTTGTCAGGACAGACTTTCAAACATCTTCTCGTGGGTTCGTAAGAGTATGTGTCGTATGTGGCTGCTGCTGAGAGTTAGCCTGAAAATGGGCAGGTACCAATGCAAGTACGTGTGAAATCCTCCCCGTACAGGCTTGGAGTAGTTGGGCAGGTTGACATACATGTCATATTGCCGTCATAAGACCATTTCGGCGGCACACTGGGACACAGCCCAACACAAATTGCCAACCCCGAGGAAGCATCACCCCACGTGCTAGAATAGCACTATTGAAGGCATGTCCTCGTCGTATAGTATCCCCAAGTTTGGTTCCCATTCACCATTGGGCAGGAGAACACACAATCTAGCGTACTGTTGTCTCCAAAGTAGTTGATTGGGCATCCTGAACTGATCACACAGATCTTGGTATGGTGGTTGCGATAGTAGATTGTAGCACCTGACCAAGTGCAAGTTGCAATGCAATATCTGCGAGTGGACTGAGCGTCTGCAAAGCTTCCTACGTCAACGCACTTTGACAGGCAAGTTTGGGTGTTGTTGTTGCCGAATAGTGGCGGGGAGGCTGTTGAACTACAGGTTGATGTGCACAGCCTTGTCGAGGGATCTGCAAAGTATATCATTGGACTTGCTCCAGTGACATTTGGACAGGTTTTTACGCACATCCCCGATATGGAATCGCCATAAGTCACATTTAAGTAAGGACAAGGAGAAACGCAAAGATTAGTGGTATCGTCTCCAAAACCTGAAGGGCAGGTAGACGAAGTCCAACAGTAATTGTTCATACCGTAGGTGTTGGCTTTGCATCGAGTTACACACCTCCTATTCGTATCATCTTGTGCAAAGTAAATAGTTGGGCAGGTAGGTTTGCATTATCGGTTGCCAGTTTCGTCACCAAAGCTCCCTGAAGTGCAGATATACACACAAACTCGTCCTCTAGCGTCGTTTGCATCACCGAACATCACTGGCTGTTCTGGACATTTAGTCACACAGATACCAGTGCCAGTGGTATTATCGCCGTAGGTCGGTGAAGGGCAATGCGTTACGCATGTATGGTTAGCAGTTTCACTATAAGCGTAGGTTCCTAGTGTGCAGTTCAGCACGCATTGATGAAGCTGACTATCAGCGAAGTAGACCGTTCCAGGACATTGATCCACGCACTTCATGGTGGTATTATCAGCGAAGGGATACAAATCGCTGAAGTTACAGGTAGTCACACACTTATTGCCGCTACCAACATCAGCGTACGTGGCATTGGTGAAGCAGTTGGTAACACACAAGTGAATATCTTCGTCCGAGAAATAAAGTCCTGTGCAGGAAGTAGCACACATTCCATTGACATCGCCATAGGTGCCAGTTGGGCAGTAGGTTACACATTTCATGTGGGTTGTTCCAAGGGCAAATTGGCCTAGTGAACAGCTGCCACCATTCACACACGAACGCGTATTATTATCGGCGTACTGAGTACCACAGCCTGTGCTGGTTGTTACGCAAGTGTAATTAACAGTGGTGGCCCAGGTACCATATGGGCAGTCCAACAGACAAATTCTAGTGCCAGTGGTGAGTCCGAACCATCCTCCTGTGCAAGTGCCTCGGCAATAACGATCAGCAGAGTTGTTGTCTCCATAGGTTCCACTTGGGCATGTCTGCACGCAAGTCTTCGTCGAAGTATCTCCGAAATAGTTGGGGGATGGACATACTAGCACACATTTCCTGTAGCCAGTCGAAGTATCGAAGAAGTAGTTCCCATTGGAGCCCCAAGTGCAGGCGGTTGTGCAGAGATGAGTAAAGGGATCGGCGTATGTTCCGGTAGGACATACTTCAACACAGAAACTTGTGGTTGTGGTTGGGGTAGGTTGGAGGTAACCAAACAATGGTGGATTGGGAGTGTCAGGGCATGTTGGAATACACTTCATCGTTCTGAGATTGACAAATTAGTTGTTTGGACAGACAGAATAGCATGTCATATTGGTTGCCCAGCTGTATGGTTATGTGCTTGGACAGTTGGTCACACACTTTTGGTTGGTTCGGTCATGATAAACATCAAGGTTACCCCCATTCAGTGATATCGGAGTAGAGCATGTTGGTTTACATTGGTTGAGAGTATCATCGGCAAAGTACATATTCCAGCCAACGACTGTAGTCGGTGCTGTAGTTGGACAGTTCGTAACGCAGTTCCTTGTGGTTTCGTCCCCGTAGTACTGCGAAGGATAGCTTGGGCAGGGGTTAACACACAGATCGACAGTATTATCGGGATGCCGAAAGAAGTTGCCTGATGTTCCGTAACAACGGCACTAGCTGGCATACCCAGTCACACTCTGAGATCGTTTGGAATCAGCGCACGAATCACAGTTGTTCCATAAAGGACCACTGCAAGTCTTGCATGTTGCAGAGTAGCATAGGTTGAGGATTAGTACATATTATCTAATGCCCCAATACTACCCAGCATTATTTGAACCATCAGTCTTGAAGGTAACTCTTTTGTTTGTAGCAGAATGTCCAAGGGTCTGATCAATATTCACTGTCCAATAGTCTTGGCCAGCTGCACAGGTTCCATTGGAGATATCGCTTGGAATTGCTTTAGCATATTCCACTGCCGTCTCGGCTCCGTCAGCATTGTTTGTGAGGGACACCTTGATTTGAAAGGTAGGTTTTGCCGAAGAGCTTACCCAAAAGAATGCAGCTAGCACTCTGGTTTGGTAATGGCCAGGGAGTGTTGCATAGTTAGTGTAGATAGTGCCAGCAGCCTGAAGATACCCGTGGCCACCTATCAGCGAATAGATGTCACAGTTGCTGATAGATGTGCCAGCGGGAAACCAAGTACTCAGTAAGTTGAACCCAAGAAACTTGTAGGATGATTCGATAGTTGCGACAGTAGCGTTATTGGGCGGAGTGCAGGTGCTTTAGGAACTGTTGAGTGTAAACCCATTGGGACAGCTCACACAATTGTTAATGTTTGGTCCAAAGCATGATACGCAGGTGCTGTCACACTTGATGCAATAAGACAGCGACCCTTTCTGGTAGGCCGAGTAGCCGGTGTCGCACTTGCACGCTACGTTCAAGCAATGGCTTACTGGAGGAGGTATCTGTAACAGCATATGGAATGCATCCACTGCAGGTATAGTCGGATGTGCAAGTACACAGCTGGTTGCAGATGTATGCCATGCCGCCATGCCAGGTCAGCAGCAGCACGAGCAGTCCAAAAACTAACCTCATGAATATAATATAAGGTTAGTGGCTCAAACGAAGGCGTTGCTGCCGGTTGTTACCAACAGCCGAGACGATACAAGAATATTCGAGAAAGCAAAGAACTTGGAGGAGTACAAAAAGCCGAGCTGGCCGATATTGCTATTCATGTTTGGGATGATTTGAATGTCATTGATACGCAACACGATTAGAAGGGAAGCGATCATCGGTGGAGCTTGATGCTAATCTTTTTACTGGGTTTGCTGCGACTTCCCTCCAAACTGGCCTCAAAGCACGGTGTGGATACGTCCAGCTGTAACTGTGAGCATTAGCTGTCGGGTTTCGCGGTGTCCACTGTACTGTTTATGCGAAGGTGCTTATACCGCTTCTTGGTTGTCAGCTTCTTCTCATTGGTGCTGGTGGTCTCATCATCTGCCACTTCGAAGGTATGGTGCCTTGTGGATCCTTCAAGTTCCTTTTCATCGAGAGGACGACGTTCCTCCATATCGCACAAAATACGGGAAGGACAGTCACCGAAATCTGGTTCATCAGGGCTTTCGGCAAAATTTTGCTTGCTGCATTATCGAGAGTGGGTCTTGTTGCGGTGCCTTTCTGTAGCGATCAGCTTAGTCATCAGTTCTGAGTGTTCTTGTTCGTAGCGTCGCTTGATGTTTCCAATACTCTCCAAAAGTTGCCTTTCCTTCAGTCGCTGCTATTTCTTTTGTTGGTTATCGCTGACCTCTTTGACCCTCATATGACTTTAGTGGAGCTACAACTGTTTCCTCAATCGAGCAGAGAGGGACCTTTCCTTCACAAAGGATTTCTCAGTCAGCTTTTTGTCCAAAACAGCGGCGTCATTCATCTTACTCAGTTGTTTCTCCAGTTTGAGCAGCTGCTTTTAGAGCTTTGATTTTTCATTCTGTAGGGTGCTCGACCTTGCAGCCTCCTCGCTATACAACTTTCGGAGAGTGATGAGCTCTCCCTCCAGCCTACCATTTCTTTCGAGTATCTCCTCTTTCTCGCGGTAGGCTCGCTATTGATATTCTTCTAGCAGATGCTGCAGCCTTCTGCCGTTATCCTCCAGTATCTAGTTCTTGCGTTGCTGGTTCTCGAGCTGTTGGCGCATCAATTGGGCTGACTTCTCCTGAGTTTCCTTCATCCTCCTAACAAACTCCTCGTAGAAACTGATTTGATTGCTGTGCTCTTTCGCGAGTGCCTATCGAACCTCAGTGAGTTAGTTTGTATGTCTACCCACTAGCCTATTGATGGCTAACTGCTGATTCGACTTTGTTTGTCGGTTGAGTTCATTCAGCTATTCGATCTCCCTTTGACTCTTCTCCAACTGTTGGTTGAAGTGAAATTGCTTTTCAGTTATCACATTTTCAAGCCCGCTATTCTTGAATTACATGGAGTATAGCTGCTACCTGACTTCGCCCAATTAATCTGCCATCCTTGTGTACTGAATTAACCATTGAGGTACCTCTTAGAGCTTGCTGTTGATGTGCTATTAGCATTATCTTCTCAGTCTTGCCTTCTCCTGTTCATGAAGTTCCGTGAGTAATGCTAATTCACTTTTGTTGCTCTTCAATTGGGTTGCTGAGTTATAGGATTCCAGCAGTTGCTGGTAGAGGATGTTGGCAACTGCAAGCTTCTCTCTCAGTTCCTCGTTCTCGCTCTACAAATGTTACAGCCTCTACATTTGAATTTATAAACCAACAGAACTCTGAATAAATCAAGTTGGTCAAAGATCCTGGTTGGTCAGACCCAGTCCGTGCATGAAAGGTTCGTCGAGCCTCCCTTGTGATTGTTGATCCTACTCCGGCTTGAACTCCTCGAATTTCTTGACGTTGGAAGCGGCCTATGCCTCACTACTATAGGCATCTCCAAGTTCTTCACATACCACTTGATTGAGGCGATGGCACGTCTTCCGGTAGCAGAACATAAGCATAGCTACGAGCACACCAATGACAGCTAGCCCGCAATAGAACAGTTCTGAAAGGCGATAGCCAGTTTGTTCGGATTCTTGACTATGAACGATGAGAGAAGAAAGTTCTGGTACAATCGACTCGGCAATGTTCTCGAACGTTGCCAGAAGTCCAATAGCTGTACCCATAATGGAACTTTTAACCATGAGTGGGAACAGTGGAACTACACAGTTCGAATACATAGAGTAGCCCAACCCGAGGAAGAAAGAGCCACTGAGAGCTCCTTTGATCTGGTCACTGATGCAGTTGGGCAGGAACAGGTAGATGAGATGCGCTATGAGAAAAGCCACCATAGTTCCAATGAAGAAATAGACTCTTCCACCTAACTTATCAATCATCAGTCCAAGTGGTATGGAAGTGATGATTGCCGATAGATAGATCCACATGACTGCATTGCCAGCGTCTACCTGAGTATAGCAGAATCGCTTTTGGTAGAAGCGGTTAGCATTATCCATGAAGGGTACGTACAGGGCAGCAGCCAACGAGCCGATGGCTATGATGATCCATACCTTCATGTTGAACTGTTTCATATCCTCGCATTTAATAGTCTTCACCTCCACGTGACCTACAAAACCCTTTTGTTCCTTTTCGGCACGCCACTCTATCCAGTAAAGGACACAACCGCACAGGAAGCTGAATATACAGAACGCAGTGCCAACATAAAACCCCGCGGAGAGCGAACCTGTATTTTCATAGATAATTGGAGTGAGGAAGCTGTTGAGAGCACCCCCAAGTTCCGGTAGTGTAATGATTAGCCCAAGTGCCGTAGCAAGTTCCTTCCCCTTGAACCAGAACGACACCAGCGAAATCTGGGCAGTGATGAGAGACTCAGAGCAGATTCCAAAGAGCGCCCTGCAAGCAAGCATCATTGGGAACGACCGTATACTGACTCCTATGCTGATGAGCAGCTGGCTGATGGCAACACCGAGCGACAGTATGACTACTGATATCCTGAGTAACATCCCAATTACTTGACGCCGATCTTGTCGATAACTATGCCAATAACCAGACAGGTGGCGATGTTGGGTAGCGAGAAGTACGCATAGAGAAGGTTGAACTGCACCTCAGTAATGTCGAGCTCAATTTCAATGGAATCTTCGAGTGCTTGTGGATTGTCGAAGGCATACATGTTGCCGAAGAGTAGTAACGAGGCCATGATGATGACCAAGAATCTCCACCAGCTAGCCTTCATCTTGGGCGGTTGGATCTCTTCGTTCATGGGTGACGGATTAATTGAATATAGCCATGGCAATTAAAAAGCGTAAAACATTAAAATCGAACCATCATCCGTGACGTCGTGCTGCACCCTACACAAATTCCCGGAGCAGATTTAAAAATTCGCTGTTGTCGTAGAGGATGCGTTGCATGCGTGTGCTCCATGAAACCCGTTTGAATACTTCGTAGATTAATTCGATCGTCTACTCAGGTGACAGCATTTCCGGGGAGAAACTGTCCATTATCGAGGTGTTGTTGCTCACTCTGCTGGTGTGGATGCTCAGCGATTGGGCACGGGTCATTTCCTGCTTGAGCTTATCCATCAGCTATCGGTTGGAGAGTCGCAGTCTCTTGGTATCCTCCAGGTGGCGCAGGCTCTACTCCTTCGCTCTTGATTTTTCCTCACTAAGTTCCTTTATGCTCGAGTTGAGCAACACCAGCTCGTTTTTGAGCCGCTTGATTTCAGTGTCCTTCGACCGAAGTTCCAAAGTCATCGAACTCTCCGTAACTAATTCTTGCTGTTTCAATCGGTTCAGTAGCTGTTCGTAGCGTTCATGCTAACGCTTGAGTTCAGCAATTTTTGATGCCAGCTGCCGAGCTTTCTTATCGTTATCTTCCTTCAGCTGTCGGTTCTACTCCGTTGCTTGTTTCAGCTATCTGTGCAGCTACGAGTTCCTTCTGTCTTTCTATTTTAGTTCTTAGTTCAGCTGTTTCGTTGAGGAAGTCCGGCTTCGTTAGGTGCCGAATGTGTCCAACATTTTAGTCCGCTCCAACTTCACGAACTTTTCTTGAAGGGCAGTGTAGGCTGCTTTCAATTTTCTGTGCTCGTTAGCAAGATCAAACTTACCGTGTCCTTCAATACTGTCGTCGTTATGATGTCTGTCCTATTCCTCAAGCATCTCACTTTATGCATGGCAAAATGACTATTCGGTGTGGCTTGGGTCTGGCACTCGAATGTCATTGGTAGTGAACTCCATCGTGGGCGCATTCACTACTGGAAAAATATTCAGCTCAGGGTGCTTGCTGGATGAAGGCTCACGTCTGTTCAAAGATCTATCGTTGCGACTATCGACGAAGGACAGCGAGTCCAGCAGGTTTGAGTTGTAAGCAAGGTCTGGGTTAGGCCAGTGGTACTGTTGATCTGCTGTTTGACATCTTCGTTCAGGGTTGAGTCGTTAGAGTCTGTACGCATTCGTCTAAATCAATTGTTAACGCATCATCATCAATAATTCATGCCTCGACGGGCTGTCGACTTTCGATTGGGCTACGGCACAGTGAACAATCCTTGATTTTCTCGACACATTACGAACAGTAGCTCGCGTGGAGGCACGGGTACACAACGTGAGTAGTGTTTTTATCCAGGCAAATACAGCATTTCTGTTCCAGAATTATGCGTGATTGCTCACGTCTCCGCATGTTTCTTGTTTGGTTTCTTCGGTGGACCTTCGGGTAGCTGTAACCGAGTGCGAAGAGTCCAAGGAATACAGCCCAGAATGAGCATAGGAAACTTGGTACGATGATGACAACTATCTTGACAAACACGTAGATAACTGACAACACGCACATGAAGACGTAATGGGTGTTGTACTTGTCCCTCGATTTAGGTGCATACCCCGTAATATACACTGCCAAACAGAATAGTCCCATTGCGGCCATAAGGTAGTCAGGCATAAGGCACTCAATGACATTAGCGAGCAGCATCCCCAGTTGTGCTACGTTGTACCAAAGAACGATGCGGTCTGTATCAACTCACATACTTACACTGTTGAATGTCACTACATTTGCCTCTAATTTGTTCCGAAATGGGATGCATACAGCAAGGACTGAAGAACTTACTAAACTTGGAGCACTGGTAATCGACGGTCGAGGTATTTTGGTGAGCGCAGCATCGATGTGAATGACGCTCGTTGCGGCGACTGCTGTTACCCATACTGTGTTTGTATAACACTATAATATTAATGAAGCAGCAGAGAGAGCGACATCTACAGAACCTCTTCTTCTCGGAGCAGTTCAGCAGTAAACTGGAAAGGCTTGTTGCTTAGGTTGGTTACTCAAGCTATCAACCGTAAACGCGTCGGTTCATCATCAACGATGAAGTCAATTTTTACAGAGGAGTGAGAGAGGCTCTGCAAGTCAGCCAGGAATGCTTTGAGAAGCAGTTGAAGATCATGGGATTCAAGCGGATTCGGGAAAGCGAAGATGTCGAATATAGGTGGTGCAATAAACAGCGATTCAGCCTTTCCAAGGAAATGGGGTTACTCACTGGAACTCTCAAAGCCCACGGAGATGTGCGTAAGCAGCTGCTACAGGATGTTAGTCTGAAAAAGAAGCAAATTGATCAGATGCTGGAAGACATGATCTTCCGATTGCTAGTAAAAGGCAGCGTTGGGAAGGAATAGACGGAGGTCCTCAACCGCATCACCAGTGTTGTCCACACATCAATTCAGGACATCAACAGCAAAGCAGTTCGTTCAGTAGAGAATCTTCAGCAGCTGTACGAACAGGAGCTGAAGCTCTACAAAAAGATGGTCTCGAATGGTGAGGAGGCGAACTGATAGTGCATATGGGAAGTATCATCAGAGCTTGCGGGCCATGCTGTTTATTCGTTCGTCGATTCTAGACATTATTCCAGAGGACTGACCGAAATTGCCCACTTCACTACGCTTTTTCGCATGTCGTGATTTACCGTTGGCTGATCCCTGATGTTTTTTAATAAAGTGGCTGTTTTCGTCTGGGGCTGGCCTCGGAAGCATATACGACTTCAAGTAGATATCGTCGTCTGGCTCAGCTGATGGGATTTCGAAGTGGGGTTAGGCTTTGAGCTTTGCAAGTTTTGAAAGTGTGAGCTGGTTCTTTTTGGGGGTGTTAACAGTCTTGAGAGGTGGCGATACAGTGATGTCGGCAATATCGATAGTAGGAGCCTTAAATTGACATGAAAGTGGGACCTCGTTGGTACCTACACAGTCAAACCTAGAAGATTGGTATAGATAGGAAGGAATACCCAGCTTGCTCAACCTTTTGCTGACTGCTTGGTTGCTGTTGACACCCAACATCTTCCAACCATTATCTAGATTGTCGGGATGAATCTTTTGCAAAACTTCTTTTATAGCTTCCTGGAAGGCCTTGAAGTCAAGAGTATGCATGGTGGAGTACTTCTTGAATACGCTGTGCACAAACTCCTTGCCAACAAGGCAAGTCGTGTTGCTGTCCTTGTTGAACACCATCCATGTGGTTAGGTCCATCTTACACAGGTCGTTGGCGATATCATCGAAGGTTGTGCTGTTTCCTCTATACACCTTCCTCGTGTAGAACTCGAACAGATCCTTCAGTCTGCGACTATCATTATTCTCTGGCAGGTGGTTGGGGTGAGAGCTACCTTTGAGCATGTTTGTTCCTTAGCTGTCCTTCGAGGATTGTACTTTTGGGTGTGCTGGTTTGGGCTTGCGATGCTCTTTGGCTTCCTTGCTGGAGACCTTGCTGGAGACCTCTGGTTGAGAACAAGCAGTTTAACCAACTGTAGCAACATATGATGATGACAGTTCCCTGACCAGTTCGTAATAAGGTTCGAAGGTGATGTCCAATGCCGTATTAGCTTCCACCAGAAACTGTAGAAAGGACTCTACTGTAGGTTCAGATGGTTCAGACGCACCGTACTGTATATAGGCTTGATTGACTTGCTACTCTGTGAGCTGCTACGATTCACCGGCCTCGTTTATCTGAGTCACAACCAGACCACTCTCCTTCGCAATGTTTCTGATTATACCGAAGATAGTTTCCTGCTGCAACTCCCTCTCCAACACCTCCCGAATGCACTCCTTTGCGAGCGACAGTACCTCATGATTATTCTGCTGTCTTTCCATGCTTACAAAAAACGGATTGTTTTAACTTATTAAATATTGCTGAGCAAACCACTGCCGGCTGACGCTTTCGAAAAATATCGGCAGCCTGCAGCGATTAATATAATCAAAATATAGTGATAAAATTAATCAGCATGAGCAGAGCAGTACGAACAAAGTCGGAAATGACCACACCTGTAAGAGCGCAACGTCCACAAAGTGAAACAGAACTGCCAGTAGACCCT
>ERZ724508.706-NODE-706-length-22583-cov-14.541371_pt1 | contig 22583 bp, 22 predicted proteins | sample MGYA00376041_ERZ724508 | MGnify/ENA primary metagenome ERZ724508 (study PRJEB28724, sample SAMN07190887) | wastewater metagenome | isolation source: effluent of sewage treatment plant in Hong Hong | place: USA: Christiansburg, Virginia | collected 2016-03-01 ...
TCAGGCTCAGGCTCAGGCTCAGGCTCAGGCTCAGGCTCAGGCTCAGGCTCAGGCTCAGGCTTTGCGATTGACTGCTGTTTTTGTCTAGGAACAGCACTCTTAAACTTCAGCAATTCTTCTATCGGCAGAGTTTTTTCATCGTCTGGATGTGCGTGGGTGATTTTATTTGGCTCGGGCTCATGTTTTGGCTTTGGCTCATGTTTTGGCTCATGTTTTGGCTCATGTTTTGGCTCGGGCACAGGGTTTTGGATCTCCCTTTCTGCCTGAGAGTCCAATCGCGTGCTCAGAACTTCACTCGCCGTTCTGAACTTGACCGAGGCGGTAATATGCGGCTTAATCTCGAATGAAATGCCGTCGTTTGTGCGTTTCAAGTCGAGAACTTCGTATTTTTGAACATAATCAGTGTCTGACAAAGCGCTGTTTAAGTTCTTTGCCTTGTTCTTGTCCAAAACAGTCCATTGTAGCTGGAGAAGTTCATCAGTTATATCTTCTAGACTTCTGTCAGTTGAGGGAAAATCCGCGTTGCTGAGTTCGTATAGTCTAGGTTTCAGCGTTCGAACTCGTCGTCCTTTGAATACTTTTGCCATTATTTTGTTCGGTATGAAATGTGTCCTTTTGTATATAAAGAACCGGAAAATAAATACGGATGAGCAATTTACCGACGAGTAACAAAGTCAAGGATTCGTCGGAGGAAAAAAATGCCTCGACCGCTGATCCTCGCAAAAATATCTCCGACAAATCCACGGACGATTTACACAACGGATTGGTGTCCGAAGATGAAAAAAAGAAAATCAACGACAAGAAAACGCAAAACACACTGAAGATTCTACAAAATTTCCATCCGTTGAATGCCGGCGACCTTGTTCGCATAGCAATTCGACGACTGGAGGACCGCAGTTTGATCAAGTCCAAGTTCAGAAAGGGCTATTCGAGGAACTGGTCGAACGAAACATACACCGTTGTACGAAAAGTGATACCGAAGAAGAACGAAATCGAGTACTATCACCTCGACGAATTCGGACAAATGAAGTTCTACCGGTATGATCTGCTGAAAATTAGTGGCAAATCATAAGCCGATGGGTTGAAAAATCGACGAACGATGACAAAAGAAGTGCTGGAAGCTTGAAAAACCGACCTTTTACAGACGAACTTTGTATTTTTTGGCGGTTTCATGCGATATCGCATGACTATTCAAAAATACCGACCGAACTTCGAGTTGCGCTGTTTTTTTATGAGTTTGTTCGTTCGCGAACTTACATTGCCAGTTTGCTTACCAGGTGTGAAAAAAAATATGGGTGAGTTGTATGCTTATCTGTCATGGCTCCTGCTTCAGACTTTACCTCTGCCTCTGCCTTGGGATGCGTCTCCGCCTACCGTGGTAGATGTTAGGCAGGAACATTGCCTCTTGGTGTTGCATATTTTTCCAACTCTTTTTGTTGATATTTGTAAGTCCGCATGACACTAACGGCATGGTTGTAACTTTCTTCTCCTATTTCCTGCTTAACTTGGCGTAAAATATGGTTTTTGGATTGTTCCCCCAATTTCTTATTTCCAGCCAGGGCACTGGCAAAATTTGGGAGATTAGCGCGAGCTCTACCAACCCATTCGTTGACTGTGGTAGTTTTTAGACTGCGTGGTTTGGCAGGAATTTGTTCAGGTCCCGGTGCCTCCGTATCTTCCTCGAATTCGATTTCTATGGAAGATTCTGATCCTGATTCCTCTTCCGGAACTTTGACTTCGACCTTTTTTTCCTCGTCGTTGTTCACAAGCACAAGATTTACTGGTGGATCATCGTCCATACGAGGTAGGTCCATGCGAGGAGCATCTTGCGCTATCATCTGTGGCATGGGAATATACGCGTTGGCTGGCAGATGTTGGAGATATTCGGGAGCTTCTTCTACTCTCACTGCAGGATTATTTAGCAGAACAGGACGCGCATGCGCCCGGGCAGGTGGTCGGGCAGGTGGTCGATTTGGATTGTCCCGTAGGCGAAGAATCGTGTGTGGAATCGTGGCGAGCAATGCTTCGCGTTGTCTGTCTGTTAGGTGTCGATATCGTGCTATTTCATTTCTAATCGCCGCTTCGAGTCTATTATTTGGGGTGTTTAATAATTTAGATGATATTGTGTCTCCAACAAGCAACGCATCTTCATTAGACAAAACAATCCGCTGGGGTCCTTTACCATCCTCTACAATTTCAAACTTCGCATCATTCCCAAAAGGGTCATTGTATGCATTAAGAGGCTGTGCTTGAACTGGCTGTGCTTGAGGTTGAACTTGAACTGGCTGCGCTTGAACTGGCTGAGCTTGAGCTTGAGCTTGAACTGGCTGAACTTGAACTGGCTGAACTTGAACTGGCTGCGCTTGAACAGGCTGAACTTGAACTGGCTGAACTTGAACTGGCTGCGCTTGAACAGGCTGAACTTGAACTGGCTGAACTTGAGCTTGAACTGGCTGCGCTTGAGCTTGAGCTTGAACAGGCTGAGCAGCGCGCCGATTATTCCATCTAGCAAAAAGTCCGGCAATTCGACCTCCTACCGCTCTAAAGAATCCAGGCACCTCGTTCCCAGCGTTTGCGAGGGCGTCCTGATATTCGAATGGGTCTCCTTGTTGTGGCTGAGCTGCTTGTCCATTAGCCACTAGATTTAGATTGACATCTTGGTCAGGGTCTTTGGCTTTTCCCTTACGATGGGCAAATGCCAACCCATCGCCCTTTGTGTTTTCGGTGAAAATCACCGGCGTTCTCGTTGGAAACAATGAGTTCACTCTGTTCTTTGAATAGAATGGGATGGAAGCTATGCCGAACCGTTCATTAGACGCGAAGAACTTTTCACCATCAACAGGCAAATGTAGTTCTGGGATATGGGGAGGAGGGACACCACGAGTTCCACTCATATAAGTGGCAACGTCGCCAGGGAAAAACCCCGAAGAGACACGGTCTTTGGATCTTCTGGAAAATGTTACTGACATTCTTGGATTTGTTTTCTGTTTGCGTAATTTATATTCTATTAATTATTTTTTTCCACCATATAATATATACTCTCAATGGAATCACAACGAAGAAACGAACTCGACATTCTCGCAAAGGGAAAGGTCGGGCATCCCATTATCGACTCTCATGAGTGGGACATGGCGATCGATCTTGCTCAGGGCAAACTAAACGACTATTTCACTCCGCAGGAACGCGCTGATTTGAAAGAGTTCTTAGCCGACAAACTCATTTACATGAAGAAGGCTGTGAATCTCATGAGAACAAATCCTGATATCAAAAAGCAGTACCGTGGTAGACCCATGGATCTGGCTCGCGACCTCTACGAGAAAACAGCTGCCAAGGCTGTAGAAATGACGCTCGAACCAACCATTAGGGAATTAGTCAATACATCATCTGCATATGTTGGCGGAGCACAAGCAGGTCAAAACATTGCTAACATTTAATTAGCGGAAAAGAACGGAGGGAAAGAAAGGGACCTCCTTGCCATCAGTGTCAACTAAACGACGAAGAGAAAAGAGAAAAAAAAAGAAGTTCTTTTTTTTTAGTTATTTCAGCGCCAATTCCGCATTATTTTGTACAGCAAGTATGCACCGACTACAATACCAACGTTTGTCCACATACTTACGTTCGATGTTGTCCCAGTATCGCGGTTAGAATCATCTAGCTTATTTACCTGCGTTTGGTTTGGTTGACTGGACTGGCTTCCATCCACGAATAAATCCACAGAGTCATCTTGCTTTTGTTCTAATATATTATTCGATGCACATGAACAAGTTAGCAAATCGGGTAATTCCAACTGACTCATTTATTTGTTTGTTTTTTTTTACTTAGGTATATATAGTATTACAACAAAAAAACGAAAATGGGCAATTGTTCAGCGAACGCAGCAGATTTAAACCGTGAAGTTCACGACAAACTAAGTCGAATCGATGTTAAGGACGTCAACGAAATGGCAAACTTACTCAAAGATGGATGGGCTCTTTACGAGAAACTCAATTCCGACAATCGTAACGACCTCAAGAAACTAACAAAGCAACATTTCAAAACATACGACGAAGTTCCGAAGCTTGTTTCCGTCGCTTCAAAGTAAGGAAATAAACAAAGTTATTCTTTTTTTGTTCTTTTTTTCATCCTCTTACTAATATACAAAGACAAAGTAAATGCGACGTTCAATATTCGAAAACAATAGTGTAACTCAAGCGTTACAAAACCTTTCTGACGGGTCAGTCAGCCAACCGCCTATCAAATTCGACGACAGCTCGGGAATCTTCCAAGCGGCTGACGGTCAGATCAATTTCGCAATCGGAGGAACCCAGAAAGCGGTCATCAAAAGCACAGCCGTGGAAAGCACTGTCCCTCAAAGAACACAAGCAGGATCAGCATCCACTCCTTCATATTCATTTACATCGGACACAAGTACAGGTATCTATTCGCCATCGGTAGGTGTAATGAGTATAGCCGCCAGCGGAACAGAAGCTATGCGGGCGAGCGGTAGTCAGTTGTCAGTAGCAACAAGAGGAACAGTCACCGTGCCAGCCTATTCATTTACTCCAGATACTAACACAGGAATTTATTCTTCAGCAGCAGATACTATCGACCTCGCAACTGGGGGCAATAATAGATTTTCATTTAGTACTGCTGCCTTGAACACTACATCACCAATAAGGTCATATGCTGGAAGTGTCAACAGTCCTGTATACTCGTTTACTGCCGACACAGGCACCGGCATATATTCACCATCGACAGGTATAACAGGATTAGCATCATTAGGTGTAGAAGTTGCGAGAATTGGCAGTGTGTTAACGCTAACATCAAGAGGCTCAGTTGGTGTTCCAGCCTATTCATTTACTCCAGATACTAATACTGGTATTTATTCTTCAGCTGCTGACACTCTTAACATAACCACAGGCGGAGTCAATCGATTGGGAGTAAACACCTCAACTGTTACAAGTACGCTGCCAATTGTTGCACCAGTCGGCAATTACGGATCACCAGGGTTCCAATTTGGGGCAAGTTCTGGCATTTATAAATATGACACCAACACGATCGAAATCTCACAAGGTCTCGCAGGGGATGGGGGTGGTGCATATTTAGCGAGATTTTCACCTCTTGGTGGTTGGTCGCAAATTCGGAACTCTGGCGGTTTAACAAGACCAGCCGTTTTCATCGATCAGCAATATTATGGCGGCGATTTAACGACGGGATATAATATGCTATCTTTAGGAGATGCTTACACATCGACTGCTGTTACTTGGAATCATATTGTATGTTGGAACAACGGAGGGAATTCATTCAGAGTCCAGGGCAATGGGGCTGTCTTCGCTGATAACGCATACAGCTCGAGTGGTGCAGATTATGCCGAGTATTTCGAGTCCATAGATGGCAAATCGATTCCAATTGGCTCGTCTGTTGTTCTCGTAGATGGTAAACTTCGTCAAGCTACTGTTGCTGATTCAACAGCTGACATTATCGGAGTTATTAGACCAAAGAACTCGGCGGATATCGCGGCTGTGTCAAACGTGTTTGAAGATTATTGGTCGGGCAAATATGAGAAAGATGAGTTTGGAGCGTCCATCGAAGAGGAATTTACCGCTTACAGTTGGGCTGTCGATGGCAAGATGGTGTCCTATCACACAGACCGTATTCCTGCTGGTGTTGTTGTGCCAGAAACAAAGAGCACCGTCACTTCTACGAGGTTGAAATGGGCAACAAATTATAATCCTGAGGATGTTTATGTACCGCGATCACAAAGAATCGAATGGCACATCGTAGGTATACTTGGTCAAATTCCTATCAAGAATGGAGAAATGATTAATCCAAGATGGGTTTTAATGGGGGATATAGGTGATGGATCTGTTGCCAAAAAATACCTCGTAAGATAAACTTTTGATACAGGAAAGTTGGTTTGGATTTCGAAGATTTCGAAGTTCCTTTAGATTAAAGTTCTGCCTTATTTTTGACTCGTTCCATAATCCGCGCTTAACAAAAAACCACAGTTATTTCGCGTACTATCGGTATTCTAATTATTATTTTTTGTTAAGGTATCAAAAGGTATCAAAAGGTATCAAAAGGTAGTGTTACCTTTTCACCCATCGTTTTTTCAATCCATTCACCGATTAGAGTGGATTTAATAGATCAGAGAATCTAAAAATAGCCTAAAAAAGGTAGCACTTAAAAAATGGACTACTTCAATAAATATGTTGTTGTTAATTAAATATTTTTTTTTCTCTATAAAAGTGCTGCTACCTTTGCTACTTTATATAAAAGTATATACTCTAATATAATAAATAGGGTTAGAATAAGGAATAGATAGAAATATACAATTTGAAAAGGTAGCATTTAAGGTGCTACCCCGCTGCTACCCTATGCTACCTCGGAAATTATGGGTAGAATTGGCAAACAGATCAAAAAAAGAACATATGCATTTCTAAGTGGATTGTAATCATCCATATCTACATCTGGATCCACTAAATACATACACATCCACTAAATACATACACATCCACTAAATACATACACATCTACTTCGGAAATTATGGGTAGAATTGGCAAACAGATCAAAAAAAGAACATATGCATTTTTTAGTGTTTGTTTTTACGTGTATTTTAGTGTTTCTAAGTACTCATCTACCAAATCTACATCCACTACATCCACTTCAACCTCGTCTATTTCCTCGTCTATTTCCTCGTCTATTTCCTCGTCTATTTCCTCGTCTTTTTCCTCAAAGCAGAAGGACTCGTTTCTTAAGAACTTTCGGAAACCGGACTGCGCAGCACTTTTAGACAAACATAACCGTCTTACATTAACTCCTTCCACTTTTGTTTGGATACATTTCAGTCCGATTTGGCTAAGACAGTTCATAAACGTATCGATCTTAACTACGACATCTCCTCGCCGACTCGCTGATCCCTTGTATAGTTCGTACAAACTGTTTCTGGATATGATAACATCTTTCTTTGTCGGTCTAGCAACACCTCCACACTCAGTCAAATCGATCTCATCGTCGTAAAGCTCCTTGACAAATCTTAGCGGACCGGGCATGTTGCTCACTTTCTGCTCCAACTTGTAGGCGTTTTCTGGAGCTGTACGGAGATTGACATTCGAATAATCTAGAGTTGAGTAATACTCGAACGCCGCTCTGATAAAGTCGGGATTGCTAATTTCATCTACGATCGCTTTGAAGTACTTTTCGTTTTGCGCATAATCGTTCTTGCAGCGAAACATTGCAAATCTTCTGTCGCTGTTTTCGATGAACACTGGATTGGCGTTATTAGTGAATAGAGCATATCGGCAATACACACTGGCTTTGAACTTATCTTTTCCTTTCGGCTCAATCTTTGCTTCTTCTCGCGTGATGTAGGATTTGAGCAGATTGTGTTTGGCATAAGCAGCTCCTTTGTCGCAGACCTCGTTCAACACACAGAACAGCATCCCGGACATATCTGAATTGAAGTTGCTGAAGAACATATCTGGATTGTCATAGATGCCAGAGTATTCCGACCCGATTATTCGCGAAATGAACTTGGCGAACAGATCCTTACCATTACCCTGCTGCGAATAGAAGAGTAGCGAAGTTCCAGGCACATCTGCAGGCGCCTGAATCAGTTGTGCAATCCACGCATTGACGAAATTGACATTAGTTTGATCGCCCGCGCATAATTGCTCATTGACGTGTTTGTACAGGTGCGAGTCTGTGTAGCTCAGCTTCATCTTGGGTTTGTAGCTCTTGATGGGATAACCGACGAACATATTGAAGACATTGTGAGGCAGCGGATTCTCGCTCAAATAAGGAAAGAACTCACATTTGTCATATGTCTCGAGTTTATTATTTCGGCGCGCATCCAAAAACACAGTCTTAAGGGATAACTCTCGCAATTCCGGAACTGGGTCGGCGACTTCGGCTGCGTTATCAAGCACCTCATCATCCTCATCATCCTCAGCATCCTCAGCAAGATGCTCATCAGGCTCATCATCCTCATCAGGCTCATCAAGATGCTCATCAAGATGCTCATCGGTCTTTTTCTCGGTCTTTTTCTTTTTTCCTCGGTCTTTTTCTTTTTTCATCAGTCTTTTTCTTTTTTCCTGAGTCTTTTTCTTTTTTCCTCGGTCTAGGACGCTTATGTTGAAATCTGTCGATGAGCATAGATCTTTGTACGTCACTTCTTTGAAGTATTCATACTCAACGCCTTCGCGCACATTTAAACTTTTTCCTTTAGTGATGTACTTTTCTTTGCCGCAATTCTCAATGTAGAAGATCGCGTTTTTTGCCCATTCGTATGCCTCATCGATAGTTGTGTCAGTTCGGCGGACTTTATTCTTCTCGTCTTCTGCATTCTTGTAGAGCAGTTTTCGCCGATCGCTAAAGTATCGATACTTGGATTTACGCGGGCAGATCTTGAAGTACCGCCTCCAAGCATGTGCGCATCGAAATTCGTTGTCCTGTTTTAGCCAATACATCAGCATCGAGAAATATCCGAACACCTCGCATTGGTTGAAATAGTTGCATACATCGGTCTTATCTTTGTAGGACACGGCGCCTCTCTGACTGAACATATCGGCTATTTCGAGAACCGCTTCCTCATCGAGCTCATAAGTGACTTGCAAATTCTTCAGGCATTTCAGAACGCCGCTCCATGGTCTGAAGCCTTTAGCGCGATCAGGTTGATACGAGCAAACAATATATTCGAGGATTTCCATGAATTCGGCACGATTCTCCATAACGCTTTTGATATCCTCGTCGCTCGGTCTGAAGTTTTCGTTGGTCTGCTTTTTTTCTTCGAGTTCCCGCGCCCGAGCCACAATCGCAGCTTCCATCATCGCTTTGAATTCAGGCAGCAGTTCGTAATGCTCCTTGTCTGTAATTCTTGTTTCGAATCCCCATTTGTTGAGGCTAAATTCCAAGATAGGATTGTCTCGCTTGCTCAGAATGCTGATTGGACTGAATGATCCTCTTATGACTTTCTTCTCATCACACAAACCTGTTTTGGCGTTGATAGAAACTCGGCTGCTTATATCAGCTTCGTACTTATAAATAGCTTTGATAGGATAGGAGAAATTTCTATCCCGCTTGCAGGAACCAATCAGCAAAGTCGGAACATACGCACTTGCAACATCGATCACTGCATCTGCATCAATGATAGTGTATTTGGACAGGACTTTGTTGAGGATCTTTGCACTGATCATCTGCGAAATTAACCACTTTTTGGTTGCTCGATGCAGGTGCAAATTGGGAAACAGATAGTGACATCCATCCTTGTAAGCCTGATGTTTGGCGTTCCAACCGAGTCTCACCACTTGATTCTCGGTCACATAAGGACGTCGAATCTCCACCACTATGAACTCCTTGCCGAAATCGGCATCCTCTTGAAGGTTGGTATCGATTTTGCTAACAACGAACTCAACCAGGATCTTGGCGATCGTCATATAGTCGTCGTTGGTCAATTGTGGTGCTTCTATCTGAGAATAGACATCTAGATCGATCATGAGACCACTAGATTCTTCGGTTTGCGGCTCGCACCAGTGGTTTACGACGTTCTTCGAGTAGTCCTTAAACATCTGACTGAATAATTGTTTGATTTGAGCCGAATCGTAACATTTTTCACCTGTTAGCTGGTTGAATACGCTAGCGACCTTGTCATTATTTTCGACACATGGCGACTTCTTTGCGATTTTCGATGTTTTCGACATTTTTTATTTCTAGTGGATGTTATAATCGTGTATATATTGGATATATAACTTTTCTTTAAATTAAATATTTTGTTTTTTTAATAATTAATTACCACGATTAATTTAATTTAAAGAAAAGTTATATATCCAATATATACACGATTATAACATCCACTAGAAATAAAAATGCAGCAAAGTACTATTAACCATATGATAAGCCAGCTCGAGAGCGAAATAGAAGATCTTTGCAATAATCGCACAGCTAAATATTTGGAAATGACGAAAAAACGCAGACAAGCACTGCATCATTGTAATATGGATCAGACACTAAACAAATGTGTGCAAGAGAGCAAACAAGAATATGAACACTTAAGTTCCAATTTTGAAGAGGTAATGGCTCAAAAACAACGATTGTTAATTGAACTTCGTATTTATCTTAATAAATTAGACCACGTTGATTCAGAAGAGGATAACGAAGAGGATAACGAAGAGGATAACGAAGAGGATAACGAAGAGGATAACGAAGAAGAAGCATTGCGCAAAATAAAAGAACACAAGATAAGAAAATATAAGGAACACCTGGACCGAGTATTAAATAATACCCGTCGTTCGCGGCAGAGTACTGGGCAGCCTCGTGCTCGAGAACGACTTTTAGACCACTTGACCGACGATCAAATGGTTGCGAAATACGATAAAATAGTGGCATCGAGGCGTAAATATTACAATAAGATTAAGTCGACCGCAGAATACAAAGCAAAACAGAAAGAATACAAAGCAAAATACAAAAGAAGCAGTTCTTAGGCAGTTCCAATTAAATCTCCGTCTCCTAAAAAAATTGGCGAAAAAATGGGAAAATAGCCGAAATTTTGGAGAAAAAGTGGCGAAAAACCTGCGTGAATTTTTTTTTCTCTCGCCTCTTTTTCTTTGCTCTTTCCCACCTCTTTCCTTTCAAAATCAACTCCTTTTGTTCAATCCAAAGTTCAATCGTTCTCGGAATTCTTCGATGTTTAAGATTATTTTTTTGGCGCGATCCAGGCATTCTCGTGTTTTTTGGAGCTCCTGAGAGTCCAATCGCGTGCTCGCCGCCGAAAGAGACCCTTCTCCCTCTTCTTCTTGTGTTTTTTGGGGTACAAAACTCGTAATTTCGCGGATTTCGACACGGCGGGCGACGTCGGCAAAGTCCAAAGTCTTGATTGTTTCTTCAGAATTGTCGCAGTTCACACACGCTATCACGAGTATCTGCGATTTCATGCTGTTCATCAATATCTTCGTCAGGACCGAGTTCCTGAACGGTATGTGAGCCTGCTTCTTTTCAAGTTTGTAAAGAACCAAAGATAAACATGATAAGGACTTATTGATGTTGATAGCCTCGGTCAGCCCTGTCCCACTAACTCCCGACTTCTTTATTCGCTCGCTTCCTGCCAAATCTATGACGTTGACATACCTGCCAGGCTTTCTGTCGTTTGATATCCGCACGTCTAAGTGACTCCTTGAAGAAGCGCGGTTTAGCTTTGTTTCAGCAACAGCGCGTGCTCGGATTGCTCGGGCAAGCAGTTTTGAGAACTCGTCGTGATTATGGCATACATGTATTGAAAGATCATCGACAACAAACTCGTCGTCGCGCTGGCGCATTTCGAGGGCAGCGAATGGAGCAATGCCGGAATCATCACTTAGTAAATCATAAATTTGTTCGTTGTATATTTCAAAGATTTCAATACGGATCGGTCCAGCACGTAGTTCGCCGTTTATTACATGTTTGATAACAGCTTCGCTTGATTCAACAATTGTGTATGTTTTGCCGCTGCCTGACTCGCCGTAGGCAAATATACAGTACGATATGTTTTCATCAAGTTCGCCAATAGATTGGCAGATCTCTCCTGGCGATTCGTACGCTGTTAAGTTGTAAAATCGCACCGAGTCCTGTGCGTTAGCGTGTGCGTTAGCATATAGGTTTGACGTTGAACTCGACCGCTGGTTCGCAGGAAGTGGAATACAAATGTGCGAGTTGCTATCAATAAAGTTCTTGAAATTTTCAGTTGGTTTCACTTTTACAATGGATTTGATCATTGTTTCGTATGGGTTGGACAAGTCTATAAACCTCTAAACCCCTCTATAAAACAGGAGAGAAAGACTTTTCCAAGAAAAAAAGAGAGAAGGAACATTGCTATATATTATTGGCTTGATCGATGCCCTTTCGTGATATAATTCTTAACAGTCTCGTCCGACAACATCGAACGACTTGACACGTACGGGCGTTTGGTTCCCAGCCAGTTACGTCGCACAGACATCGCCTGTTTGAAGAAGCTTTCTATTTTGGAATTGTCCATGAAACAAACAGAATCAAAGGACACGAAGAAATGGCTGTGCAAATGGTTGTGTTTAGTACCAATCTCAAATTCATTGGATATTTTCAAGACATTGGGGATTTTGAACGCCTCTCGACGTCCTGGAAATTTCCTGGTAAAGTGTTGTATTTGATCAGAGAACCCTGAAGACGCTTTCATAAAGTCTTTGGCATATTTCTTGTAGTCCTGGGCAGTGAGCTTGTCGATTGCGTAGGGCAGGTCGACTGTGACTAAGAAACTGCTCGTTTTAGCCTTTTTGTCTGTTGGTGCTCGATTCTTAAACTCTTTACGTGAATTGTCTGATATGCTAGGAGGCAGCTCGAAGTCCTCATCGCTCTCGCTCTCGTTGTCGTTGTCGTCTTTTTGGTCTATGTTTGCCTCTGACATTTTTTTCGGTTTCAGAGGTGTCCTTTCTTTACGATAAGCTATACATTGGAAGAGATTATTCTTTTTTTAGGGTCAAAAAGCAGACACGTTGTTGAAAGGTTGGGGCAAGGGTTTGAAAGGAGCACCCTTTCCTTTACATAGTGTTGCTGGCTAAGCTGGTGTCACCAGATAGATTTGTAGGCATCAGCCAATTCGCAGCCATGTTTCCTGCGAAAGCAACGGCACCTAATTTGACGAAGGCGGCGGGATTACTGGAAAGAAGCGATGGATTGGTAACTAGCAAACTGGTGACAACGGCAGCGGGAACTACGGCGAGATCGACAGTTGTGCCTAAACTTGTGCCAACATATGGAATTTGTTTGATAAGCCCAGCAATTGAATCGCTTCCTAAGTTTCCAGCAGCGGCAACGGCTGATACGAACAATGGAACTGGCACTTCCCACGAACCGACTTGAACGAAGTCGTTGGGTTTGTAAAACACGAGACCAGCAGCAGCCGATGCGGCGCCGACGAGCATTGATTGACCAAGGGATCCTTGTAATTTTTCAGAAAATGACATTGTGCGTTGTGTGAGTAGTATATTTGCGGATACAAAATAAATAATAATAAATTAATTCAGTGCGGCGATCGCGTCATAGTCCAACTCTATCTGGAATGGGGATGTTTTGTTGTAAATTGGCTCGTTTTTCGACGTCGTTGCCTTGGTTTTTTTAGATGGATTGGAAGGTTTGATGTCTTGACCTTGTGGTTGTTCGAGCGTGGCAGCGGGTGTTGGCTGGATCGTAATGGATGAGGGCATAGCCTGGATGGCTTTATTGAGCGCATATGTTTGAAATGCCTTGGTCAAAAACACAATGGCTCCGTGTATTTTACTTGATTGAATCATGAATACGCCTGCTGTTTCGATGCGGATTTCCTCGATTGAGTCTAAGAAGGAGTCGTCGGCGCGACACAGTTGCGTCAGTCCCGCAAGTCTTCCACGCGACATTTGTTCGACGAGATAAACAAGACCAAATACCATTTCCTCGTAGAACTTTTGCGAGTTTCGATTGCGGATGATAAACTTGATCTTATAGATTTCTATTTTCAGTTTCTCGACGTCGAACTTGTCCATTTTCTTGATGTAAGCGGTGTTGTAGCCAATTTTCTTAAGGAACGGCGAGAACCTCGCGCTGGTAACGTATGCGGTCAATATCCGTCTGAGGTCGAGCTTCTCCGTTGACTCTTCCGGATCCTTCTCTTCTAAGCTAGTAAGTAGCTTCTTTGTTATTTTCGATTTTTGAGGTTGAGGTTTACCAACAATCGGCGAAGCGTCGTCGTTGTCGCTATCCGATTCGTCAAATACGTTCTCTTCCCGTTCGTTGTGTTTGGCATTGCTTTCCAACAACTTCTCAAATCCTTTGGGGTTTCTTAGCATTCTTTTTCTTTCTTGGACGCCTAAGCAGTTATATATTAACTGTCCGAAAGTATCCTCAAAAAAAATATTGAGGGTTTTCCTTCACTTACCTTTTGCTGGCACTCGTGTTGGCTTCTTTTGCGGTTTTGAATTGGCTGCCGGGTGCTCTGCTGCTCTGTTTCTCGCATTTTCAATTCGAATTGCTTGCGTATCACGTGCGTTCGTGGTGTTTAATAGCGGTTGACTGGACAAAAGCTTCTCGTTGGCAACCATTAGATCTTTGATAACATCACTGGCTTCGCCTAAGTGCTTGGTGTATTCACAAACATCATCGCTGGACAAACGGTTGGTCTGCGGTATTAATTGGTCTCTAGCCTTTTTTTCCTCGGCTGCTTTTTCCTCGGCTGCCTTTTCAATCTCAGCCGCTAGCTCCCGCGAACATCGCCTACATATTCCTTCACTTGCTATTTGGAACTGCCCGCACGAACAGAACCCTTGCGCTTCTGTGAATCCAGTTTTGTTTGGGTGTAGTTTGGCTGCCTGCTCTCTATACCATTTACGGCGACTGTTTACGTCTATTGGGCTCGAAAGGGCGGCGCGTTCGCCTTTCTGTATGTCTGCCATTTTTTATACTTCTTTTCCTTCCTTCCTTTCTTTGTTCGTATATTTATGATTCTATATTTTTTTCGGATGTTGCTAAGCTTGAAAACGCACTAAGGCATAATGGTCGAGCGATTGAAGTTTCCATCAGGAAGCTGAATGAGTTGTTTGAACTGAGCGACATAAATGTCGGCGACATAACTCGCTGCCGAGGTGATTCCAGCGACTCCCCGAACAGTGTAAGTGCCGTGAGTTCCTGGCAGGAAAGCCGGAGCGCTAGTTGCCAAGCTATAAGGAACGATTTCAACAAGATCAACGTCCCCGTTAGCCACGTCAAACGTTGCTGTGATTGACCCGTCTGCCGACAAGGCTTCGTTGAAAGTCACAACTAGACCATCAGCTTTCGCTTGCGGAATGTTCTCGAATGCTGCCTTCATAACAGCAGCAGTGGCATTGTAAGCGACGAGTTCCGAATATTGCCCCTTGTAAACAAAGTAGTACGACCCGGAAGCTGGGGTTCCGCCAACGTTCAACACTTGAACACAAGCAGTTCCTGAGTAAGGAATGATGCGAATGTCAGCGTTGGTTCCGTCAAACTTCATACAACCTCCTGCCCAGCTGGCGGACTTGAGCGCTGATTGGATGTGCTTGCTGAAAGGCAGAATATAAAAAGGAACCTTGCTGAGCATGTCTGAATTGCCCAGAATTCGCTGGTTGATAGTTCGCAGTTGTCCCTGAGTGAGACTCTTGGTTTGGTCGAATCTGCTTAGCAACCCGTTGCTTCTGAAATCGACAATTGCGTTTGGTCCAAGGCTTGAATATGTATTGAGATTCTTGTCATTTACTTGAGTGTCAGGCGAGGACAAAGCCCGGAAAGCTATAAGGATGAACGGCGAGAAACTGTTGTTTACAGGCTTCAGGTCTAGTCGGGTTTCAGTTCCAGACGTGAGTGTTTGAACATAGCTGATCTTTTGAAAGTCAAGGAAATCACCAGCAACAGACTGCGAACTGTAGAGTTGTTTGATCGCAGCATAACTAGCTTCGGACAGATCGTATTCTTCGCTAATGACTTTGATGGCGTCGAGAGTGGGCGCCCCCGTTTGATTCTCAAGAGCGGCACGAGACTTGAGTCTGAAAATGAGGTCGTTCTGCGATGACTTCATGTTTAGATTACAGAGTTCAATAGGGTTGTGAAGAATGGGCATCCGGAATTTAACAGTGGCGGATGCGGCTGGTTGTTGTAATTTGGCTGCCGATAGCCATGAGTTCTTGCCAAAGTTCATTTCAGACTTGACATATTCACGTTCTGAGCTATCTAGAAGCGCGATGTTAAGCAACATCTCTTCGGGATAAAAGGTCTTGATGGGGTCGCCCGATGCTCCCTTGACCACCAGTTCAATGGTCTTGAACCAGTAAGGAACAGGCAGCAGATAGCTCTGAGTTGCTGTTTGAGTGACTGTGAACTCGAGCCATACTCGCTTTACTGGACCAGTCATTGACTTTTCGAACGGGACTTCGATCACCGTGTTGTCTGTTTGTAAGAACTTCGCGTCTGATGCACTCAAGGACACGTCTCGAATTGTGATCTTGGACGAGTCTGTCGAGTAAATTGTGCTTCCGGTCTTTCTGACGACTTGAATTGCTCCTTTGTCTGACGTGAACTCGTCTTGTACAGGTCTCAGTACGCCGTCCATAGTTAATAGAGGCGCTGGTACCTTCTGAAATGTTTGAAGTTTGCTCATTTCTTATGCGTTTGTATTTGGAAAGTATATTAAAACAAGCGAAACCTTTTATTAAAAAAATAATTAAATCGCTACCCAAATAAATGAAAGGGTACTACTTTCCTCAACTCTTAGCTATCTTGTAAACAACAAGTGCTCCACCAACATATAGAATGATGGTCAAGGTCTGTGGATTCAAGAACGAAGCCAAATTAGTTGCGGCTGTGCCTACTGCGTTGCCTAAGTTTTTTGTCAAGTCGACCGAATTGTTGAATATGTCAGAAGCACCACCAAAAGTTCCATTGAAACCACTGTCAATGCTTTCACCGATCGAGCCAAGTCCGATGTCTTCGAATAAGCCCATTTTTTTCCTTACTTTACTTTTCTTCTTGGTTTGTATATAGTTACCAACAAAGAAAATTAATCAAGAATGTCAAAATCATTGTCAAACCAAACGACATTATTCGGGAAGACGTTCGACTTGCCAAGTATATTCGCGTTCATCGGAGCGGCTGGAAGCGGCAAAAGCTACCTACTACAGTATCTGATACAGGAGATCGCACACCATGGAATCTTCAAGTTCGGCTGGTGTTTTACACGCACCAACTTTTCGAATGCTTATGCTTACATGGGTCAAAACATAACTGTCGGGTATAGCGAGTCAATTCTCAAGTCTTATTTGGGTGTGTTAGCCAATATGCGCAAAAACCTAAATATGGACATGCCGCCAAACTTCATCATCTTCGACGATTTGATCGGTTCACTCATTAGTTCGCAGAATAGCCAAACGTTTATGCGGTTAATAACCACTTTCAGGCATTACAACTGTAGCGTGTTTATTGCCGCGCAGTACGCGAGGGGATTGATTAATCCAACTTTGCGCGAACAGATTCGCTACGTGTTTTGTACAGACTCTGGACTAGAGAATACCAACAACTTGTTCAAGTCATTCGGTAACCGATTCTTCAAGAACAAAACGGAAATGGCTGAAATTTTGACAAGTTTGAATGCTGAATCAATGTCCTCACATGGGCGAGCCAAGCACTACAACGAAAGATCGCACAAGTTCTTAGTTATGGACACAAGCAAAAGCAATATTAACACGGGTTGTTTTGTTGTTGAGGCGCCGATATTCAAACCGGTACAGCTTATAGGTTGATTATAGGTGGCTAGATCAAGATTGGATTAAGCTGTAGGACATTATAAGGCATTCAATAAGCTGTAAATTTGCCCGAGAATTTTAGATATTTCACGGGACAAGTGTCGTAGTTTATGAGACCTTAGTCTGTTATCCTCCGACCTATTTGCCCTCATATTAGTCGTCGAGGTCCAATGCAGTTCCAACTTAAACATACTCCCAACTAATGCCTTTCTTATTTCATAAGTTCTTAGTCTAGAGATAAGGCTTAGTATCGCTTCTTTTTTCTTCAGGGTCAGCCTGATATGCTCGCAACTATGGTTTTGGGATCCGATAGCGGACGCGCCGCTGAAAGGGCTCTCCCTTTCTTCTGGTTCGCTCATTATTTCTTCGAGGCTTTTTTATTTGTCGTAATATATATCTATCTATCTACAATCAAGAAACGAAACAAATGGACTTAGCCACCAAATCACTCGAGACCCTTATCGACTCTGAAAAACGGGACAACTATGAAACGTCAGACGCCGGCGTCTGCTCTATCACCATGCGGACGATTCTTGAAGAAGGACAATACGCCCTCATTAATGGCTTCATCACCAATTCGGTTTACACATTTGACTCAGCAACCAATGTATTACGGTTCAACGATGGTACGAATCGTTCAGCAACAATCACTATCGGCTACTATTCGGCTTCAACGATCGCATCGGCTGTTCAAACAGCAATGAACGCCAGCGGTACAGCTCAAACATTCGCCGTGTCTTTTAGCACCGTGACCAGCAAACTCACGTTCAGCTCTACTGGGAACTTTAAACTTCTTGGCTTAGACGACGATTCGTTGTCGACAGCTGCCCGAATATTGGGAGTAAGAACAGATTTGTCAGCTGCTTCGTCCAGCAAAACATGTGCCGAACCTATTAATCTCGCTTACAATTCACTTGGTTTCCTGTTCACAATATCTGAATCGACCAGCAATTCAGTCGACGCAACACAGGCAAACGGAGACTTCCAATTCTATTTTCCATGTAGTGCCAACTATGGCGAAGTTATTACGATGCAAGATTACCACGCGAATAAGATTATCAGGTTGAACAAGTCGGCGAAACTCCGAATTATTATAAAGAACTCGCACGGTCGCATAGTTGACATGAACAATGGAGCATGGCAAATTAACTTGCGGCGTGTTTATCCATGCTAAATATTGGTGATCTCTTGTAGTTTTGGCGGCTAGGGGATACCTACCCCTACGGGTCAAAATCACGACCCTTGCTGACTGGTCGTTGCCTCAACACAAGCCTATTTAGAGAGTGAAAGACGTGACAAACACAGGTCTTAATAATAGCCCTTTTTGGAAAATCGAGTTTTAGATACTTTCATTTCAAAAAAATTTATAAAAAAGTATCCTCCCTCCCGGGAGGGAGGGTGTTACTATATATATGGGACAGTTAGCCGACCGGATGAAAACGGGTAATAGCCAACAATTGATACTCTACAACGCTATTTGTCATGTATTTTTTTGATTGGCAAGGGTCGTGATTTTGACCCGTAGGGGTAGGTATCCCCTGACCGCCAAAGACCTGTGTTTGTCACGTCTTTCACTCTCTAAATAGGCTTGTATAGAGGTTTCAAACCTACAAAAAAAAATAGCGATGAATATAGTAAGAGTCAACCTTGCTTCGTAAAAAACAGCTAAAATACCATGAAAAGACTTGAACTTTTGAAAAAGATTCTAGAGCGGAAGCTGTTAATGAGCTTTCTAATCAAGCATTACGAGAAATACAACAAATATTTGGGACGACTCTCCTACTTTTTAGGAAGCCTGTCGAGTGTGTTTGCCACTCTCAGCAAGATATATGATAATGAAAGCGCGATTTCGACCGCCTTAGTCGCTTCATCGGTTGTCACTCTTGCCTGTTTCAAGATCAAAGAGAGTCTCGCATACACTAAGATAATAGTGAACGGCAAGGAGAGTGTTATCAAATATCAGGACCTGTACGACAAGATCGCGGCAGAACAAACGGACAATTTATACGAATACAGACGTGAATACCAACAGATAAAGGACTTTGAGCCGATTGTCGAACACAACATAATGGCTGAGTATCAGGAATACTGTAAGAATCAGCATATTGTTTCTTCGATTGACGAGACAGCCCAGATTCGCGAATTGGAGGAGATTCTAATCAGCAATGGCACAGAAGAAAACAAGGAGAAAGAAAAAGGTCTCTTTCGAACTCTCAGGAACTCCACGGACGACACAGAGAAAGAGGAGAAAGAGGAGAAAGAGGAGAAAGAGGATGGCGGTTCTCGAGACGACCTCAATCCGCCAAAAAAAGAAACCACAAAGCGCAAACAATTAGACGACTTGTACGAATTGTTCAGTCCACGGTCCACAATCAAACGAGATGCGGACCGATTACAGAAGCTGATTAGTTTTAACGGGACTGTGTGATTTAGAGTTGCGAAACTGGTTCTAACAAACTTATTATTTTTTTGAAGCCATACCAATAATGGCAGCGCCAACAATCTTTTTCTTCTGACATTTTGAAACTATTTATATATAGTTGAACAAAGAAAATTTAAAATGGGAAACATACCAATGTCAAGTTCGCTTGACAATCTAATGGATCCGAATTTTGCTTTAGATTTATCTGGGTTGCCTGACCCTTCCACAATTGACATGTCAACATTGGCAAATATTCCCATGCCCCCCCTTGTGCAAAAAACACCGGAACAATTGGCAGCAGAGCTTTATCAATCATCATTGGCGATTTCTCAGAGTGTTTTAGGACGTCCACCAACACAAGACGAAATTAATAAGGCATATGGGGCAGATTCTCCATATTACAAACAAACTTTTTTGGATAGGTTGAAAGCTGACGGACAATTTAATTTGTATGCATTCATTAATCCTCAAACAAAAAGCGACACAATCATTAGGTTTCAAAATGGAACGACTTGGTATTACACTGACATTTCTTACCGAGATGAATTTGAACAAGCTGGTTATAAAATTGCTTTACAAAATGGATCTTATTTTGCTTTGTTACCTGGTCAATCTGTGAGTGATGCGATTGGTAACACACCACCACCACAAGGATCACCTGCCTATGACAATGTTGTCGATGCTGGACGAAATGCACCGCTACCTGATCCAATTAATACAACACTAGCTGACAATATTGTTTGGGCAAATAATCCTGCTCCTCCACATGTTTGGAATCCTTCAAAACCTCAAAAAACACCTGCAAAATCTGTGACACCTGCTGAAACTGATTATAACAAATGGATAATGTTGGGCGCTGTTGTATTTGGTATTTGGATCATTACAGGGAAAAAAAAAGATAAATAAATTGTTAAGAATTGCACACAGTTATTTTTTGGTTTACTTGTGAAAAAGTCTTATTTGGCAATCACATTCGGGAACTGTTCTTTTTTGGTGGATTTTTCTTCCAAGTAGAGAGGAAATTTCTGCATGAGGGTCAAAACTCAAAGATGGAACAACAGAATCAGCAAGCACCGCAAGCACCGCAAGCACCGCAGACGCCCAAATTTCCCCTCACCGCGGAGGAGGCCGAGAGAGTGACTATTGGAGTGGTTGCCAACCATTTCAAATCAATTGGTGGGTGATTCCCGTGTCTGCGGTGCTTGCGGTGTGTGGTGTGTGGTGTCTTGTGAATCCTCCTCATTCGTTGGACAGAACCAGGAATGTTTTCGGCTATTTGTCAAATCGTTCGTGTGGTGTATCCGCAGGAGATTTACAAACCCAAATCCAACTCGATAACGAATGAGGGGCTCGCCAATGCTCTTAAAGACAAACAGAAGTACCAAAACGATGTGGTTGTGTCGGCTTCGTTGGTCACCAACGCAGCAATCGAGTTGGGTCGTGTCATGTTCAATTTCGTGAAAGCTCAACGATGTTTGGCGATGCATAATGATCATATGCAAGAGAAAGCGATGGAAGCTCAGCAGTTGGCCGCAATTCAACACCAGCAACGAGAGGCTGAAGCAGAATTGGAAAGAATCAAGGCAAAGAAGCGCGCTTTCAAAAATCAGCGACGCGACCAGCAACATGTAAGAACGTTTGACCCTTTTTCAGTGGGCAACACGACTAACAGCAACGCGACCAGAATATTTATCAACAACAACCTAACCAACAGCAAGTTATTCAGAATGTTTATCAGCAGCAACCGCAGCAAATCGGAGCGGCTACCCCTCTGCAGATCCAAGAGGTGACCGACGACGATGATCACGATGACGGTTGTTTAAACAAGCCGAGCCTACTTTTCTATGTCGCCAATTGGGACCTAAAAAACACCCCGTATCGGCGCGGGTATACTACGTATAGGACCCCCAAATAGGGATTCGTTTTTGGTTGGGTTTTAGGGTGCTAAAATAGTATGCTGGCTTGTTTAAAGCGTTTTCAGCAAGATCTGACACAACTTGAGTCCCTTCTCTTTGGTTTCGCCGAGGATCTCATGATTGTATTCAGTTTTCAATAGTTGTTCGAATAACGTGTTAAACAGGACACTCACATTGTCCGCAGTTATCGAATATTTCTGAATGTATTGACTCGCGACGTGTTCTATAACATTGTTCGCGCACTGCTGGATAAGCTGAATTTGGACCTCGAGAGCCTTGTTTCGCTTACACTCTGATATTGCCAGCTCTTTGAGTTTAAGAATACAGCGTTGTTTGACTTCTGATTTATCAAAAGGCATAGTCACCTGAGACATTTTCAAGTATATTCATCAGATCATTAATTTCCTGGACTGAATTTATTCCGTTGTTTTGAGCTAGTCCAACAGTAGAAGCTCGTTCTGTTCCAAATGAACTATTTCTTTCACTTGCGTGGGGTTCTCTTTTATTATTCGAGTGCAAAAGTTGCTCAATCTTTGGCTGAAGAGCTCTGTAAACCACAGGTACCAGGAAAGAACCCACAAGTAAGCCAATTTCAGTCTTGTACTTTGAAAACACGTTGTCAGCCTTGCTGCTTTTCCGTAAGCTAGAATAAGAGTCGTTCCCGCTGCTATCATCAGAATCGGAATCATCTCCATTTGTATCGTTGTTTCTATATTTCTGAGACGATTTTTTTCTCGATGATTTACTCCTGTGCCGTTCGTGGTTTCGATGAAACTTCTTTCTTGCCGCCACTTCCGCTAACATACTAAGGTTCTCGAGCTCGACCTTCTCTTTCGCGTCACAAACACGAGTTGCGGGGTCCAATAGCGGACGCGCCGCCGAAAGGTCTTTTTTTTCTTTTACTTGTCTTACTTTGAGCTTTGCCTGCTGTTTTGGCTCAGGCTCAGGCTCAGGCTCAGGCTCAGGCTCAGGCTCAG
>ERZ724508.707-NODE-707-length-22580-cov-5.735893_pt1 | contig 22580 bp, 28 predicted proteins | sample MGYA00376041_ERZ724508 | MGnify/ENA primary metagenome ERZ724508 (study PRJEB28724, sample SAMN07190887) | wastewater metagenome | isolation source: effluent of sewage treatment plant in Hong Hong | place: USA: Christiansburg, Virginia | collected 2016-03-01 ...
TGGCCCGTTCGAGGTTCGCCAGGTTCAGAAGTTCGGCCTGGTCAGGGGTGGTTTCTGATGCCGAAGGGTGGAGCTCGCAGCCGTTCGGGTCCTGCACCGGATCCGGATGCTCTGCGTCGTGATCGTGCAGGCGGAAACGCTGGCTGGGTCGTTCTTCCCGTCGAGGGACGTAGGGATCCGGCGCCGGCGTGGCCGCTGTCCTTGATCGAGGATCGTGAGCGGCAGTTGTGGGACCAGGTGTGGTCGACGCCGCAGGCGATCAAGTGGGAAGAGAACAAGCAGGAGATCGAGGTCGCTCTCTACGTGCGATCGCTGGTCGCGGCGGAGCGGCCGGACGCGACTGCAGCGTCACGGGTGCTGATCTTGCGCCAGCAGGACTACCTGGGGCTGTCGATGCCGGGCCTGGCGCGCAACAAGTGGCGCATCGGCACGGTCGAGGACGCTGCGAGGCCGACGCCGGCGCCACGCCCAACAGCGAAGAAGGGCACCAAGGCCGCTGACGCTTCGGTGCGCAACCGGTTGCAGGTTCTGAACGGTGGCAAGTAAGCCCGCTGCAACGATGACGGTCGCCCCGGCGTGGGTCGAGGCGCACTGTGTGGTCCCGGACGGCTTCCGTGCCGGGGCTCCGTTGCGGTTGTACAACTACCAGCTCGAGTACTTCGCCGGGTTCTACCTCGTGCGTGGCACCGTCGAGTGGGTGCGGGAGAACCCGGTGCTGGCGCCGGCGTTCGTCTATCGCCGTGGGATCCTCGTCGGGCCGCAGAAGCTCGGCAAGGGTCCGCACTCGGCGGCGCACGTCTGCCTCGAGGGTGTCGGGCCGGCGTTGTTCGCCGGGTGGGCCGGTGAAGACGACGGGTACGCGTGTGCCGATCATGGTTGCCCGTGCGGGTGGGAGTATCCGTACGAGATGGGCGAGCCGATGGGCATGCCGTGGCCGACGCCGCTGATCCAGATCACGGCGAACTCGGAAGATCAGGCCGGGAACATCTACGACGCGTTGCGTCCGATGATCGACAAGGGCCCGCTGTCGGAGATCATCACGCACACCGGTGAGGAGTTCATCCGTCTGCCCGGTGGCGGCCGCATCGACGTGGTCACGGCGAACGCCCAGTCCCGGCTCGGTCAGCGTGTGACGTTCGTGCCGCAGGACGAGGTCGGGACCTGGACGAAGCACAACGGCATGACCAAGGTTGCGGACACCCAGTACCGCGGTCTCGCCGGCATGGGTGGTCGAGCGTCGCTCACGACGAACTCGTGGGACCCGTCGGAGAAGTCGGTCGCGCAGCTGCAGTACGAATCCCCGTCCAAGGACATCTTGCGGCAGTTCGTGCAGCCGCCGGCGAAGCTGAACTTCAAGCTGAAGGGCGACCGGCGCAAGATCTTCCAGATCGTCTACCCGCCCGACACGTGGAAGAAGAACGGCGGCCACATCGATCTCGACTCGATCGAGGGCGAGGCGGTCGACCTGGCGCACCGAGATCTCCCGCAGGCGTCGCGGTTCTTCGGCAACATGCTCACGGCCGGCTCCGGTCGCGCCGTGGATCCGCACCGCTGGGCGAAGCTCGTCGGTGCCGGCGGTCCACCGCCTGCAGGCACCCAGGTGGCGCTCGGGTTCGACGGTTCGATCTCGAACGACGCGACGGTGCTGCGGGGCTGCACACGTGACGGGTACTCGTTCCTGGTGCAGGCGTGGGTTCGGCCGCACGGTGACGAAGCGAGGGTGTGGCGGGTGCCGCGCACCGAGGTCACCACAGCTGTTCGGGATGCGTTCAAGCGGTACAAGGTCGGCCGGATGCTGTGCGACCCGCCGAAGTGGACGACGGAGATCGAGGCGTGGGCCGAGGAGTTCGGCAAGGACATCGTGATGTTCTTCGACACCTACGCCGATCGCCGCATCGGCCTGGCGGTCGACCGGTGGCTGACAGCGATCGGTGAAGGCACACACACGCACGACAGGGATCCGACAACGACGGAGCACGTGCTGAACGCTCACAAGGCAAAGGTGCGGGCCAAGGCCGCCGACGATGACGACCGGATCCTGTACCGCCTGGTGAAGGGCGACGACGGCGGGAAGATCGACGCCGCGGTCGCTGACGTGTTGGCGTTCGAAGCAGCAATGACCATGCCGGAACTGCCGGCGAAACCGACGGCACCTCGCCGCATCAGATGACCCTGAAGGAGGGTGACAGTGGATCAACTGGAGCCCTACTCCGCACCCTGGTGGCTCGACCGCCTGATCACGGCGCTCGCCGGCAAGCAGGCGCACTACGAGCTGCTCGACCGCTACCACCGTTCCGATCCTCCGCTGCCGCCAGGCCCGGCGAAGGGTCGCAACCCAGCGTTCGACTACCTGCGCAAGAAGGCCCGGGTCAACTGGGCCGACCTGATCGTCGAGTCCGTCGTCGAGCGCATGACGGTCGTCGGGTTCAGCTCGGGCCCGGACAACGGTTCACAGAAGGCTGACGCTGACGCGTGGAAGATCTGGCAGGGCAACGATCTCGACACCGGGTCGGTGATGCTGCACCGCACGAAGGCGACGCTCGGCGACGCCTATGTGATCGTCGGGGACATCGACGAGACGATCGGCGTTCCCCGTGTCACTTGCGAGGACCCGCGCGACACGATCGGCGCCGCTGATCCCATCGATCGCCGCACACTGGTCGCGGCGCTCAAGGTGTTCATCGACGACGTCGCCGGTGTCGATCGGGCGTACGTGTATCTCGCCGGCGAGGTGCACCGTGCGACCCGCCCGCGTGGCCGCAACCGGAAGGTCCTGTCGTACGACTCGAAGGGCTGGATCTGGGAGGAGCCGGAGTACCTCGGTCACGATCGGGTGCCGGTCGTGTGGTTCCCGAACCGTGCGGATCTGAAGGGTCGCGTGATGGGGGAGTTCGAGCACGTGATCGACGACCTCGACCGGATCAACCTGCTGGTGCTCCAGCGGGTCCAGATCGCTGTCCTGCAGGCGTTCCGGCAGCGTGCGATCAAGGGTGAACTGCCCGAGAAGGACGCAGCCGGCAACGCCATCGACTACAACGTGCTGTTCTCGTCGGACCCGGCCGCGCTGTGGCAGCTGCCCCCCGGTGTCGACATGTGGGAATCGGCCGGTGTTGACCTGACGCCGATCCTCGAGTCGGTGAAGGCCGATGTGCGCGAGCTCGCCGGTCGAACCCGGACGCCGCTGTACTACCTGTACCCGAACGAGGGTGGAAGTGCCGAGGGTGCCGTCACGCAGCGCGAGGCGCTGATCTTCCGGTCGGGCGCGCGGATCACTGAGACCTCGGGGCCGTGGGAGATGGTCCAGTCGATCGCCCTCGAGGTGATGGGCAAGACCCCGCCGTCGGACATGGAGACGCTGTGGCTGCCGCCGTCGTTGGCGACGGAGGCCGAACGGTACGACGCCGCGACGAAGGCGCTCGGTGCCGGGATGACGTGGCGCGAGGTGATGTCGGAGGTGCTGCAGCTGTCGCCGCAGACCATCGACCGCATGGCCGCCGAACACGCTGCCGCTGGCACCCCGGTGCCTGGCACCGCGCAGGCGGGTGCGTAACAGATCGATCGTCGGGCGCGATGCCCGGCGAGTGAGCAAAGCAAAGGGAGGCACCCGCGATGGGTACCGACAACGACACGACTGATACCGACGCGACGTCGGGGCAGTCCGACCAGACCACCGATCAGCCGACGACTGACCCCAAGACCACCGACGCGCCGTTGGGGGACAAGGGGCAGGAGACGCTCGCCAAGGAACGGACTCTTCGGCGCGAAGCCGAGAAGGCCGCGAAGACGTTGCAGGCCCAGCTGGAGGAACTCCAGAAGGGTCAGATGTCCGAGACCGAGAAGGCGATCGCCGAAGCGAAGAAGTCGGCACGGATCGAGGTGCTCGCCGAAGTGGGCGGGGAACTCGTCGAGTCCGCGATGCGAGTGCAGCTCGCCGGCCGTGCGGCCGACGTGGACGCTGCGATCGATGCCGTGGACCGTTCGAAGTTCCTCACCGAGGACGGCAGGCCCGACACGAAGAAGATCGGCGACTGGGTGGACCGCTGCTTCCCCAAGCAGGAACAGACCCGGAGACAAAAGGATCTCGGCCAGGGGAACCGCGGCGGTGGCGACACGTCACCGCAGATCAGGGACCGGGCCGACATCAAGAACATGACCCCGAAGCAGATCACCGAGGCCCGCAGAGCGGGCCGTCTCGATGACCTGATGAGTGGTCGCACGTAAGACCCCCTCAACAACAACAACCGATAAGGAGCAGCTCACATGGCTGTCGACAGTTTCATCCCCGAGGTGTGGGCCGCTGAGATCCTCACCACGCTCGACGAGAAGCACGTGTTCGCCCAGGAGGGCATCGTCAACCGCGACTACGAAGGTGAGATCGCCGAGAAGGGCGACACGGTGCACATCACCACCCTCACCGATCCGACGATCGCGACGTACACCAAGAACGTGACGGCGATCGCGCCGCAGACGCTGGCCACCACGGACCAGACCCTGCTGATCGATCAGTCGAAGTACTTCGCGTTCGAGGTCGACGACGTCGACGCCGCCCAGACCGGCCAGGGCGGGCAGCTGCTCGCGAAGGCCACCGCCCGGGCAGCGATCGGCCTCCGTGACAACGCGGACGTGTTCATGGCCACCCTCGCCTCGACCGGCGCCGGCACGATCATGACCCCCCAGGACTGCGCCACCGTCGACGCTGCGTTCCTGCTGCTGCGCACGATGCGCATGAAGCTGAACAAGCAGAACGTCCCGGTCGACGGTCGGTGGGTGGCGTTCTCGCCCGAGTTCGAGGCGCTGATCCTGGGCGATGCCCGGTTCATCGACGCTTCGAAGTACGGGTCGAACACCCCGATCATGAACGGCGAGATCGGCCGTGCGCTCGGCTTCCGCTGCCTGAGCTCCAACAACCTGCCCGCCGGCACCGCCGGCACGGGTGCCGAGGTCACGAACTTCGTGATCGCCGGTCACCCGATGGCCATCACGTTCGCCGAGCAGATCGCCAAGGTCGTCGCCTACCAGCCGCAGGACTCCTTCGGTGAGGCGATCAAGGGCCTCCACCTGTTCGGTGCGAAGGTCGTGCGCCCGGAGGCCCTCGTGGTCTGCGACGTCGACGTCACCGTCGTCTGAGGCTGACGCCTCCTGATTCCACCCGGTACGCCCGCACCGCCCGCCCCAGGCGCGGCGGTGCGGGCGCCCCCGCAGCACATCATCTACCTGAAAGGGGCTCACACGATGAGCAACTTGGTCGTCGACGTCACCGTCGTGAACAACAGCAACCAGACCGCCCGCCTCCGTTTCCCGGCCGAGTCCGAGATGCCGGCCTATCTGAAGACCCTCGCACGGCGCGAGGAACTGCAGAGCGTCGACATCTCCGACCCGTACGACGACGAGGGTCCGGCACCGGCGAAGCCGAAGAAGACCCGCCGTGCGGCCGCTGCGAAGCCGGCCGACACTGCTGGCGCTGACGGCAGCGGGGACTGACCCGTCATGGCGGACCGCCAACGCATACTCGCCGGCACCACGGCGACCTTGAGCTGGCAGGCCGTCGACCAGGACGGTGAGCCGTCCGACCCTGGCGTCACCACGGTGACCGTCACCAGGTCGGACGGGTCGACTGTCCTCGCTTCCACGCCGGCCACCGCTGCCGGGGAACTCCGCACGGTCGGCATCCCGGCGCAGGAGTGCGACATCCTCACTGCCGTCTGGTCCGGTGCGACCGCGACGGGCACCACCTATGTCGACGTCGTCGGCGGGGTGTACTTCACCACCGCCCGGCTGCGTGCCGCGCATCCGGAGGTCAGCGTCGAGACGACCTACCCGCCAGAGGCCATCATCGCGAAGCGGTTGGTGACCGAGACCAAGTTCGAGCAGGCCACCAAGACGGCGTTCGTGCCGCGCTTCCGGGTGATCCCGGTGTACGACTCGATCGCCCGCGAGCAGCTCGTCCGGTCGGTGCGCTGGTTGCAGCTGCAGGACGGCACGTTCATCACCGACCCAGCGGAGATCGCTGTCCGCTGCCGGCTGTCGACGGCCGGTGTGGTCGTCACGGTGCCGGCGGCTGCTGTCGGTGCGGTGGTCGGGTTCGACACCCCGCCCTCGGATGTGGCGGAGGCAGCGCTGCTGTACACGAAGCACCAGCTGACGTCGACGGCATCGCAGGTCGACATGCGGGTGCTCGCGCTGAACACCCCGGACGGATCGATGATGCGGTTCGCCACCCCCGGTGTCGCCGGATGGGTGACTGGCATCCCCGAGATCGACGAAGTCCTGAAGCGCTACACGGCGCCGAAGTTGCCGCGGTCGATCCGGACGGATCAGTCGCCCAGCTGGGTGTACCCGACGTACGTCGACACGTCGTTCGATCCGGCGTGGTGGGAACGATGAAGCGCGTCTCGTCCGTTTGGAAGGTGGTGCCCGGCGTCAAGCGCATGCTCGACGCCGCCGAGTTCCCGCCGATCCCCCAGAACCCGAAAGGTGTGAAGGTCGAGATGGGCGCCAAGCTCCCGTCGCCGGGTTCGGAGCTCGTTGTCGTGACCGGCACCGCTCCTCGACCGATCGAGCCGTTCGTCACTGCCGGCACACCAGGCAAGGACGACCCGCACAACGTCATCGTGCGGGTCTACACGAACGTGCCGGGGTTCACGGAGGAACAGGCGTGGGAGCGCCTCGAGGCACTCGGCACCGTCGTCGAGGAAACGTTCCGCGAGTTGGAGCGGGGCAAGCCGATCATCTCCGACGAACTCAGGGAAGCCGGCGTGTGGAACCTCACCGCCACTGTCACCCAGACCTCCGTGTTCCCCGCTGGCGATGCCGGCGGCAACGGGTACCTCGGTGAAGCCGAGATCACTGTCACCACCTCAGCCCGGATCTGAAAGGACCCGCTCATGCAAATCACGTACAACGGGGACATCCCCGTCGAGATCATCGGTCACGACTTCGTCAAGCCGGGAGCCACCATCGAAGTCCCGGACGAGGTGGGCGAGCGGCTGTTGCTGGCCGGCTCGCAGCACATCGATCTGGGCGACGGCCAGGTCGAGATCGTCCCGCCGGCGGAGCCGCTGTGGACGGCCGCCAGCAAGAAGGAGAAGAAGTCCGCTGCGGTCGCTGCGGTCGTCGAGTCGGCTGAGGCCGGGAAGGAGCCGCAGTCATGACCACTGCTGCAGGTTGGGAGTCGTTCGTCGCGTACGAGGAGGAATCGACGCCTGGTACGTGGACAACGCCGACGTTCGCGTTGGAACTGGTGTCGTCGACCCTCGGCATCGAGGTCGGCCAGATTGTCAGCTCTGCGATGAAGTCCACGCGTCAGCGGCAGTTCCGCCGGCGCAACGGGCTGATCGAGGTGAAGGGCAACACGCTCCACGAGTTGTCGTCCGCGAAGCTCGGCAAGCATCTGAAGCGGCTGATGGGCGCCGTCGCCACGACTGGCGTCGGTCCGTACCAGCACGTGTTCACGGACGGCCCGCTCGTCGAAGGTGCGATGTCGATCCAGGTCGCGAAGCCCGACGGCACTGGAACGCTGAACCCGCACAACTACACCGGCTGCCAGCTGCTCGGGTCGACGTGGGTGTGCAAGACCGGCAACGAGTTCGTGAAGGCCACGTGGGACTGGTACGGGCAGCACATGCTCAACACGTCCGACGGCGACGTGGTGCCTGGCCTGGTGACTGCCACCTATCCGGCCGCGTACGCCCCGTTCTCGTTCGTCGAGGCGGTGCTGACGATCAACGGCGCCGAGTACGAGTTCGACGACATCACCCTCAACTTCAAGAACGCGCTGAAGACCGGGCGGCATGCGGCCCGGACGACGACACCCCGCCGGCCGCGGGTGGCGAAGATCAACGGCTTCAAGGAGACCACGGCGACGCTGAACAGTGAGCACTACAGCAACGCCGTGCTGCTGCGCGCGCTGGCCGGCAGTGAGGTCACGCTGTCGCTGGTCTTCACGAACAGCGTGTCGGACAAGCTCCAGGTCGCAGGAAGCGTGCGCACGATGGTGAAGGACCCGTCGATCGACGGTCCGGACATCCTGAAGGAAGGCATCGAGCTCGTCTTCACCTCGACATCGTCGGATGCGTCGGCGTGCACGGTCACGCTGACCAACTCGGAAGCCACTCCGTAGTCCGATGGCCGAGCCAGCGGTCCGCGTGTATGGCCTCGCTGAGGTCCGCAAGGCGTTGCGGGCTGTTGGTGACAAGGACACGCTCGGCCAGCTGAAGGACGCCAATCGGGTGGTCTCGGAGATGGTCGTGACCGCGGCGCAGGGTCGGGCGTCGACACGGATGGAGAAGCGGGCGGCTGCCACGTTGGAGTCCGCCCGCACACTCCGTGCCGGTGTCAAGTTCGGTGCTGGTTTCGCTGGTGCGTTCGGTGCCGAGTTCGGTGCTGGGCGGAATCAGCCGCGCAGGGTGAATCACTTCGGGAACTACACGGGGTGGAACCAGTTCGGTGCGTGGACTGGCAACGGTGCCGGTGCGGGCAACTTCCTGTGGCCGGCGATCCGTGAGGAGGGCCCGGCGATCGTCGAGGCCTACGCGGAGGAACTTCGGAAGCTGTTCGGTGAATGAGAGAGGTGGAGACGTGTTCGAGATCGAGTTCGAGGGCCAGGTAGTCACGGTCGATCCGGAGTCGCTGGTGCGCGAGGAGTGGGGCCAGGTGGCGCTCGAGCTGGGTGCGCTCGCGATGCACGCGGGTGTCGACCCGGACGACGAGGTGAAGGCCGCGGCGGTCGCGCTGATCGTGCTGCGCCGGCGGCCCCAGTTCGCTGCGGTGCCGTTCAGCGCGTTCGTCACCGCGCCACCGGTGGAGACGCGGCGGTCCTTGGTTGAGGATCTGCCCCTCGAGCAGCAGCTCGATCTCCTGCAGAGGATGGCCGGCTGATGGCCGGCGAACGCTCGGTCCTCATCCGGTTCATCGGTGACTCGAAGTCACTCGAGGGCGCCGCGCGATCTGCGGACAAGGCGGTCGGCGACGTCGGGCTGAACCTCGGCAAGATCGCAGAGTCTGCCGCGTTCGCCAAGGTCACGAAGGAGCTCATCGACTTCGGTCGTGACAGCGTCGCAGCGGCGATCGACGACAAGAAGGCCCAGGAACAGCTCGCACTGGCGCTGCGCAACACGGTCGGCGCGAGCGACGAGTTGATCGCCTCCGTCGAGCAATCGATCTCGAAGCTGCAGAACCAGACGGGCACCCTCGACGACGAGCTGCGGCCGGCCTATGCAACGCTCGTGCGTGCGACCAAGGACACGACCGAGGCCACGAACCTGTTGTCGCTCGCCAACGACGTCGCTGCCGGCAAGGGCAAGGACCTGGCGACAGTGTCCGACGCGCTGGCCAAAGCCTCGCAGGGCAACACCAAGGGGATCCGTGACCTCGGCGTCGAGCTGAAGAACGCTGACGGCTCGGCGAAGTCGTTCGAACAGATCAGCCGCGAGCTCGTGCAGCTCTATGGCGGTGCAGCCAAGACCGCGTTCGATGCTGACCCGGCGAAGCAGCTGCAGGTCCAGATGGAGAACCTGAAAGAGACGGTCGGTAACGCTCTGCTGCCCGTCATCAAGGAGCTCGCCGGCGTCGCTGGTGATCTCCTCGGCTGGTTCAACAACCTTGGCTCAGGCACTCAGCAACTGATCGTCTGGATCGGGCTCGCGGGTGGCGCAGCATTCGCTGCCGTGAAGTCCTTCCTTGCTGCCAAGGAAGCACTTGAAAGCATGGGGTTGGCGGCCGAGGCGACACAGCCGTGGCTGCTCGGCATCGGCATTGCGGTCGCTGGCGTGGTGGCCGCTGTCGCCATTTTCAGCGATGAGGAATCGGCTGCGACGAAGCAAGCGCACAGCTTCAACGACGCCATCCACGCCGGTTCCGGTGAGCTCGATCTGCACACGATCGCCATCGATGACGCGACGGCGGCGGCGAAGCGGTATGGCGAGGTCGCGGACGCTGAGATCAACAAGAAGATCTCCGACGCCATCTTGCCGCACGAAAAGCTGGTCGATGCGCTGAACCGGATGGGCATCTCGATCGACACCGTCATCGCCGCCTCTCACGGTGATGTCGAAGCCCAGGATGCGGTGATCGCCGCCCGCCAGAAGCTGGTGGACCAGGGCGAGGTGTTCGTCAACCTGCAGGGCAAGACGAAGGACGCGCAAGCGCTGCTCACCGCAGAGCTGAAGCATTGGGTCGAAACCGGCAACGCCTCCAACGTCATCCTTTCGAGGTCGTCGGCCGGCATGGTCGATCTGAACCGTGCGATCGCCGAGAACTCGAGCGCCTACGCGCAGAACATCGAGCTCACGACGAAGCAGGCGATGGCTGGCGATGCCAACGCTGCGATGTACTTGAAGGCCTCGGGCAACTTGGAAGGGCTGACCGCCGAGCAGCAGAAGGCGGTCCAGGCGACGCTCGACAAGGCAGACGCTGATCTCGCTGCAGCGGGCGCGGCCGACCGCGCAGCGCAGGCCGACAAGGACCACGAGCAGGCCTTGAAGGACGAGAAGGAAGCTGCGGAGAAGGCCGAGCAGGCGATCCGAGATCTGCATGACGCGCAGTTGGCGTCGATCGACAGCGCGTTCGCTGCCCGCGACGCCTCGGACCGGTTCACGACTTCGATGGAGGAGTTGGCGGCCGCGACGGACGACCCGAAGACCGGGGTCGACGAGTACCGCCAGGCGCAGGACAAGGCCACTCAGGCCGCCCTCGCGGCGGCTGTGGCGCAGCGTGACAATGCTGCTGCGATGCGGGAGGCCGCTGGGGCTCCGATGACGGCGGCCGAGTCGAACCAGGTGCTGATCGATTCGCTGTACAACATCGCGGCGAGCCTCGACAACAGCTCGCCGGTGAAGGCTGCGCTGATCAGCTACATCGGGTTGTTGCAATCGACGCCGGGCAACGTGACCACGAAGGTCACCGCAGATACGAGCGATGCAGCGGAGCGAATCGGGTTCGTCCGCGACAAGGTCGATGAGCTCGATGGCACCGAGACGACGACGGATAGCAAGGCGAAGACCGAGACCGCGCAGAAGGCGATCGAGGATCTGACGCTTGCGGTCGACAATGTGCCGAAGAACATCACGATCTCGGTCTCGATCAACGGGTTGGTGTCGTCGATGTCGGATCTTGATCGGCTGATCACGAAGCTCCACCAGGTACGCGACGCTGCGAACGAAGCTGATAGGGCGGTGGCTCGTGTCGCCGGATGATGCTCAGACGGCCGACGAGGGTCGGGTGGTGCACCCGCTGTACTCGGCGCGAATGCGCCGGCTGCAGTCGCTGGCGGACGCCATGGCTGTCGCTGGTGCCGCGCCGCTGAGCGCGGGCAGCGTCGATCGTCGGACGGCGCTGGCGATCAAACGGGAAATCGACAAGATCGAGCAAGGGGGTTGAGCGATGCCGTTGACATTTGGTCGTGCTGTGCTCGGTGATCCCGATGTGGTCGAGGTCGATGGACCGACAGTCCGGTTGCAGGGTGACATCGACCCGTCGAACGGGTCGGCCGCGGCGGACATCGCGGAGTTCTTCGCTCGTCGTGAGCAGCTACGCGGAACGGTGAACAACCCGGACGTGAAGGTGTGGAATCTGTCCTGGACCGAGGATCCGTCGTTCGATGGGTTCTACGTCGTGTCGTCGGCTGGTGCGACGCAGGGTCCCTCGGCGATGTGGACAGGGTTCGGGCAGTACTCGCTCGAGCTGGTCCGGCCGGTGGGGCTGGTGGCGCCGATGGTCGAGGCGGTGACGAACTCTGCGGTGATGGTCAACGATCATGCTGTGGTGGCGTCGGCAACGGTGGCGTCGACGTGGGCGGTTCCGGGTGACGCTCTGTCGGTGCATCCGCCGGCGAGGGTGGCGGGGTCGCCGGCGTCAGGGTCGAGGGTGACTCCGGATGGTGCGCTGAAGCTGTACCGGGTGAACGCCCAGTCCGATTCGGCGGTCTGGACCGTGTCCCCGTCGGACTTCTGGGACTCGGCCGCGCAGATCGAGGCGGCGTTGTCGGGCAACCCGTTCGCTGGGGCCGCCTACTATCCGATCCCGGGCCGGTCGTTCGGCATGACCGCCACGAATTGGCGGTTGTCGAACGGGATGGTGCGGGTGACTCCGTCGACGACGGCGAACAAGCTGTTCGATGTCTCGTTCTTCAACGGCAGTTCCTGGTCAGCGGTTCAGCCGGTCGATGTGGTGATCACGAACCCGTCGACGCCGGCCTACACCTATAACGGGACGTACGACACGCTGCTGTCGGCGACGGTGATCCGCAACGCCCCTGAGTGCACGGTGATCCGGTTGACGGTGAAGTGCTCATCGACTGGTGGTTCGAGTGCCGATTCGGCTGCGACGCTGTTGTGGTCGCACGCGACGATCGATCTCACGGTCCGGCGCGGTGAGCCGATCGTGCGGCTGGCAGTCTCCCCGAAGAACCTTTCGGGCTTCCTGACGTTGAACGTCGGGACGGCCGGCGGCACCTTCACAGCGTTGACCGGTGGCACCAGGTCGGACAACGTGGTGAACAGCGGCCGGCTGCTGGTGTGCAGCCCGAACACCAACAGCGGGACGGTGACGACGAATCCGTCGATCAAGCTGTCGGCGGCCCGCGCCGTGGGCCTGTTCGGGATCGGCTACGAGATCGCTGGTGCGTCCGCGACGACGTACAACACGGCGCAGCAGATCATCTACCAGTACCTGATGTCGCTGAATGAGAAGCAGAAGGTGGTGCTGCGGTGATCAACGAGCGTCTGCAGCGGGTCGGGTCGTTCTCGATCGAGTTGGATCCGGCTGCGTCGATGCTGCTGGCCACTCAGGTGGCCGAGGGCGGTCACATCGTGATCACACCCACGCCCGCGAATCCGCTGGAACTCTCCGATGCGTCGATCCTGGCGCAGGCGATGTGGACGGGTGTGGTAACCGAGCCGCCGGTCGACGGGAAGATCTCGGGGTGGGGTGCCGGCTGGTGGCTCGGCGGGAACGGCCAGCACGCCGGCGACGCCCTGGAGACAATGGGGGCGGTGTCACTGGCCGGTGTGACCTTGACGTCGGCCATGTCGACGTTGCTGCCGGGCACGGCGCCGATCGTGCCGGGCACGGTCGACAGCACAGGGCTGTCGACCATCACGAGCCAGTTGGGGATCCTCTCGCGCTGGGACGCGGTGAACGCCGCTGTCGCATACGCGGGTGCCGAGTTCATCATCCGCCCGAACTTCACGATCGACGCAGCCAGCCAGGCGTTGTTGTTCCCGACAACGACGACACCGACAGTGCTGGTGACCACCAATCCGGAACCGGTCGACATGAACGGTCTGCGCGGGATCGAGATCGCTACCGCGACGCCGGCGGTGTCGTTCGATCAGTACGCAACGAAGGTGCTGGTGGTCGCCCAGTCTGGTGACGGCACGATCGCAACGGTCGGCCAGCAATCGCGGGCGACGTCGTACAAGGACGGTCGCGGCAACACGGCCGTGCTCAAGCGGTTCGTGAACATGCCGGCCACGCCGGGCGCGAACGCTGCGACGATGGCGCAGGCGGTGTTGAACCTGTCGACGCTCCGCAAGGGCTTGTCGGTGACGGCGAAGTCCGACCGGTTGGGCAGGGTGATCCAGCCGGGCGATTCGGTCTGGATCTGGGCGCAGGACGCCGGGATCATCGACACAGCCAACCAGGTCACTTACCGGGGTGAGACGATCTCGCCGGTCAAGGTGCGGGTGTACTCGATTTCGTGGCCGGTCGAGGACGGGTCAGGGGTGTACTACCGGGACCTGAACGGCGTGTACATCGATCTCACGCGCTACATGGTGTGGGAAGACGACGACACGGTCCTCGAGATCGGCGCCGGCCCGGTCGGCCAGTCCGACGACACCGCCGTCTACCAGCCGTCCGGGGCCTCGGCCGACATCCTGGCCCGCCTGCCAGCAGCGTCGACCGCCTGGACGCCCGTGCTCGGCGCGACGGTGACGAACCCGACGTTGGGCACCAACTCCGCCGTGTCGGGGCTGTTCCGGATCGACGGCGGCGAGTGTCACTTCCTGGGGTCGGTCCAATTCGGTGACGGCACGGGGACGCCACCCGCCGCCGGGTCCGGGAACTACCAGATCACCGGGCTACCGGTGACGCCGGTGGCGGGCCGACCGACGTTCCTGGCCGGCCGAGCTCGCCTGACGCGCAACTCGCCTGCTGCCGCCGCCTACTTCGACATCCTCATCGACGACACCTCGAAGATCACGTTCCGCTACGCGAGCGCCGCTCCGTCGGGCACGGACACCATCGTGTCGAACACCGCGCCGTGGGCCTGGACCACGCGTGACCGCCTCGAGTTCGAAGGCAAGTTCCCACTCGTCTGACCGCACCAGCGGTCGCCACGTCTCAACCCACAACACACCCTGACCCTTGGAGGTCCTCATGCGTCGCGTTCTCATCTCCCTGGCGGTCGCCGTCGGTCTCGCCGCCGGCCCGGTCGCTGTGCCGTCGGCCAGCGCCGCCTGCTACAAGCACTACTTCCGCATTGGCACGTGGGTGTGGGAATGCCGCTGATGGGTGGCGTTCCGAACGCTGACGGTCCGGACCTCTCGCATTGGAACAGGGTCATCGGGCCTCGCGATCCGCGCTGGCGGATCGCGTCGTCGAAGGCCAGCGAGGGTGGCGGCTCTCAGGATCCGATGTTCCCGGCGAACTACCGGTGGGCCGAAGGGGTCCGCTGGCGTGGTGCGTTCCATTGGCTGCGGTCGGATTCGTCGATCGCAAGTCAGGCCGCGAACTTCCTGCAGCGGGTCCGCAACAACGGCGGCCTCAAGGTCGGGGACCTGTTGCAGACCGACTGGGAGGTAACACCGGGCATCCCGCTGGTGACGTCGGATCAGGTGATCGAGTTCAACGACCGGATCCGCCAGGCAGTCGGCCGCGACTGCGTGATCACCTACAGCTCGGACTGGCTGCCCGACTCGACGCTCGACGTCGACTCGCGGCGGGAGTTCGAGGAGTGGCGTCAGGCCCGCCCGCACGACCCGCTCTGGTACGCGAACTACAACACGAGCTCGTCACCGGATGGTGGCTGGGCGGAGTGCGCGAAGTACGGCGCCGACGTGTGGCAGTGGACAAGCAAGTTCGTGCACCCGTCGATCGCCGGCGGGTTCGACATGAACCACGTGTTCCGTCCCGAAGTACTCGACCGGCTGACCGGCCGCGCCGACCCGATCACCCCGCCCCCCCTGGAGGACAACGACGTGAAGACCCTCGACCAACCTCAGCGCGTGCACGACTCGCGCGTCGACCCCGGGCATCGGCTGACGCCGCCTGCGATCCAGGCGGTACCGATCATGGCGAAGGTCGTCGGGGTGAACATCACGGTCGTCAACCCGTCGGCTGACGGCTACCTGGTCGCGTGGGGCGCCGGTGCGAAGCCGGGCACCTCGAACGTCAACTTCACCAAGGGCGAGACGGTCTCGAACTACGCCCAGGTCGTGCTCGACGGCAACGGCTACCTGCACCTGCAGGCGACCGCAGAGTGCCACATCGTCGTCGACGTGCAGGCGGCCAGCTGATGACGTTCAACCCGAGCGCTGGCCAGTGGGACAACGTGCCCGCCAACCCGAACCGGCCGACCAACATCACCTGGCACCCCGACCACCCGACATCGGGCTACGACACGTCGTGGACCGGCAAGACGATCGGCTACGCCCGCGGCGTCATGAACCACGACGCCGGCCACCCGATGCCCGTGCACGCCAACCCCGGTCCGTGGGCGTACACGTCGGACGTGGCCAGCGGCATCAACGATCTGCGCCAGTACCTCGGCTATCCGGCCGGCACCCAACTCGACGCCACGTCGCTGCTCTGCCTCGATGTCGTGGTCTGGGTTGCGGGAATGCGTGCTGCTGGCATGACCGACGCCGAGATCGCCGCCTTCGCTGCAGCGGCCAACTCCTGAGGGGTCGCCATGCTGTCGCTGTTCTTCGTCCCCGAGTCGACCACTGCCGAAGACGTGAAGGCGTACTCGCTGTTGATCTTCTCCATTGCCGCGCTCACGGCGGTGATCCTCGTCGGCCTGCTGATGTTCGGCCGGCGTATCCGACACGCCGATCTCAAGCTCGGCTCGATCGAGATGGCCGTAAACGGTGTCGACCCCGATGAGGCCCCGCTGATCGACAAGGTGCGTTGGCTGGAAGACGCCGTCGTCGCGATCTGCGATCACATCGGCGTGGACCGACCGCCCCATCGCAAACGCCGCGATCCTGCCACCCGTTCCCGAAAGGACGATCCCCGATGAAGAAGGTCAGGAAGGTTCTGCTCCGTCTGCTCGATCCTGAGCTCGGGGCCCGCACTCGTGCCGTGCTGCGCGCCGCTGGTGCGGTCGGTGCCGGTGCGGCGATCGCCGCGAAGGCCGACGCAGTCGCGGCGGCGATCACCGCGCTGCAGGGCCTGTTGGCCGTGCTCGTTCTCACCCCGACCGCTTCACCCAAGGAGTCCTGACCGATGGCTTTCACGATGGCGAACCGAGGGTTGTACACCCTCCTCACCGCTGCGACGTCGGGTTCGACCGACATCCGTGCGTTGGTGTTCAAGACCACCACTCCGACGGTCGCAGCGATCCGTGACATGAACTTCGTGTCCGATCTGCTGGGTGCGACCACCGAGGCGGCCGCTGCCGGGTATGCCCGGCTCGATCTGGCGTCGGTGGCGCTCGTCGAGTCGGACGCGTCGGACAACGTGGTGCTGTCGGCTGCTGCGCCGACGACCGCGGCGATCGCCGCAGGCGAGACGTGGCTGGGGATCGGCTACTACGTCGAGGGTGCGTCGGATGCGGCGCGCACGTTGATCGGTGTGGACGTGCCGGCGGCGTCACAGGTCACGAACGGTGGGCCGATCACGCTGCCGGCGTTGACGATCACTGTCACGGGTTCCTGATGACGATCACCGAGTCGACCCTGCTGGCCGGCGCCCGCCCGCAGTACCAGCTCAACAAGGTCACCGTCACGAACGAGGGTGTTGGCACCTGGCATTCGCTGTGGAAAGTCGCAGGGAGGCCCACCGCCGGGTCGAACCCTCCGGCGTTCGGGGCTGGTTCGGGGTACATCCCGACCAATGCAACCACCGGGGCGATCGGACAGGTCAACGCTGCTGGCGGCAACGAGTTGCGCGCCATCGCTCTGGAAGCGAACTCGACGGTCGCCGGGAAGCTCATCATCTACGACCGGCTGTGGGCGTGCTCCGGGTTCGGCACGGTCATCACCACGGCCCAGAACGTGACCACCCCCGGCACGCTGACATCCGGCCGCCTGCAGGCGGCCGGCGACTACTCGGACGTCGAGGCCTGGTTGGAGGTGTACACCGCTCCTGGTGCTTCGACAGCAACGTGGACCGTCACGGCGCTCGATGGTGCCGCCGCATCGCGGGCGTACACGTACACGCACCCGGCGAACGCTGAGACGGTCGGTCAGATGATGCCGCTGGTGCCGCCGTCGGCTGCAGCTGCGGGTATCCAGCAGATCACGTCGTTTCAGGCGTCGGCCACGTCGGGCACCGCCGGTGACATCGGTATCACGCTGATGCGGCGCATCGCTGTGCTCAACATGCCCGGCACGATCGCCTCGATGGGCGGGTTCAAGGGCGCTCTAGACCTGGCGCTCGCCAGGGTCCGCGATGACGCCTGCTTGGCTGCAATGGTGCACTGCGCCGGCGCCACGACCGGGATCATCACCGCCGACTTCGGCCTGTCCGAAGTCACCCCGTAGGCGGTAGCCGGTGGTCGACCTCCGCAGCCTGACGGCCCTCGCCCGGGTCAAGGTCCCCCGCCTCACCGGGCTCTTGGCGTTCCGGCGTGGCCAAGATGTGGCCGGCACTCTCGCTCCGTTCGTCATCGGCCTGTTCATCCCGCCGGCGGCCGCGCCGGGTGGGGTGCTCATGTCCGACGACGGGACGGGCACGAACGGGGATCCGTGGCCGGCATCCAACTGGGAGGCAGGCCTCAACACCGGTTCGGCAACGTTCGACATCCAGTCGAACCAGCTGCGCGTCACAGCGTCGTCGACGACGTTCGCAACCAACCGGGTGCTCGAGACGCTGATCACGGGGCAGGGTGGCGCGTTCGACATCACCCTCGACTACACGGTGAGCAACGTCGCTGTCGCGCACGGTGCGCTCATCACCGTGAACGGTGGTGCGGGTGACAGTGACCGGTTCGAGTTCGCCCACTACTTCCACACCGGCACGGTCGACCTGGCGAAGGTTGCCGGGTTCTCGTACAGCTACCCCGGTTCGGGATCTGTGGCGGTCGCGGTGGCCGACGTCGTGCACGTGCACATGGTGCGTGACCCGGCGTCGGGTCAGTTCGATGTGACGATGTGGCTGAACGCGGCGAGCGAGCCGGGCACGCCGACGATCTCGATCACCGACACGGCCTTCCCGGTCGACCGGATCGAGTTCGGCATCTACGACCCGTCAGCGGCCCGGACCGTCATCTACGACAACATCGTGATCTCGTCGCTCGCCGCCGGCGGCGGTTCGACATGGGCCGGTTCCACCGGGACGGTGAGTGTCGCTGGTACGTCCGGGTCGTTCACCCCTGGCACGGCCATCTGGGCCGGTTCCACCGGGACGGTGAGCATGGCCGGTACGTCGGGGTCGTTCGCCCCTGGCACAGCCAGCTGGTCCGGTTCGACGGGCACGGTCTCGATCACTGGCACGTCTGGGTCGTTCGATCCGGGTGCGGCCAGCTGGTCGGGTTCGTCGGGCGACATCTCGATGATCGGCACGAGCGGAGCGTTCACGCCGGCGGCGGTCTGGGCGGGCAGTGACGGCACGATCTCGATGATCGGTACGTCGGGGTCGTTCGATCCGGGTGCGGCCAGCTGGTCGGGATCGTCGGGCACGGTCTCGGTCGCAGGTTCGTCGGGGTCGTTCGATCCTGGCACGGTCAGCTGGTCGGGCGGCGCGGGCACTGTGTCGGTCGCTGGTACGTCTGGGGTGTTCGTTCCGGGCACCGTGGTGTGGTCGGGTTCGTCTGGCTGGGTGCTGCTGGCCGGCGAATCGGGGTCGTTCACGTTGCCGGGCCCGGTCGTCCTGGGGTCTGTTGTCGTCCGCTGGTCGGAACCGTCGTCGACCGCGGCGGGGGAGCCGGCCGCCGGCGGGTGGTCGAGTCCGTCATCGACGGCCGCTGCCGAGTCCGGCGGCCACGCGTGGAATGAACCGTCACCGCTACGAGGAGCTGATCTATGACCGCACAACCCGTCTACGAGTACCGGGCCGACCAGGAGTTGCCGGCGATCCCGATCGAGTGGTCTGACGGCGATGGCACGCTGATCGACTTCTCGGCCGGCTGGACGTTCACGGTGAAGGTGGCCCTGGCTTCCGATCCGAACCGTGTCCTGCTGACGAAGACCGGCGGTGTGGCGGGCGCGGCGGTGGCGCCGAACGTGACGATCGACTGGGCCGCTGCTGAGCTCGCAGCGTTGACGGCGGCCGCTGCGGGGACGTTGTACGTTGCGCACGTGTACGCGCGCCGGGACGCCGACAACAAGGACCGTGTGTTCCGGCCGGGCAAGCCGATCACGTTCACCCTGTACCCCGCCCCGGCCTGACTGCCCGGTCTCAGATCGCTCCGGATCCGCCGCCGGACCGAGCACGAAGCCCCCACCCGCCTGGTCTCCACCTCGGCGCGGTGGGGGCTTCTTCGCGTCTCCGGTTCAGCCGGCCCGTCTACCTCGAGCACGCAGTCCGTGTGTCGATGCGTCTGGTCAGAGCCGTCGTGGTGTGCGAAGATCGATGCATGGGAGCCGACGATCTGGTAGCTGCGCCGCTTCGTACCGCTGCGCGCGTGTGATTCGAAATCCGACATTGCCTCTTGTCAGATCGTGTCCGACCGTGTACGGTCTGACACATGAAGTTGAATCACGTCGCACTCCGGGTGATCCGGGAGCGCACTGGCCAGTCGCAATCGGCCACGGCAGCGATCGCAGGCATCGAGCGCGCGAACTACGCCCACATCGAGGCGGGGCGCCGGAAGGGCACCGAGGCACAGATCGTGTCGATCGCCCGGGCGCTCAAGGTCGACACCGCTGCGATTCTCCATGAAGTCGAGGTGTCGGCGTGAGCGGGCCGCAGGGTGCGACGCCGGGGGAGCGCGCGGCGGCTGAGCGTGTGGCGCAGGGTCTGCGTGCGTTCGAGCTGGCCAAGTCCGGCCGGGAAGCGGTGGCGTGATGGACGTGTGGACGGAGGAAGAACTGGCTGAGCGTTGGCGCACGTCGGTGCCGGTGGTGCCGGTGATGACCCCCGCGATCGCTGAGCGTTTGCGGCGCGATCACGGCCTCACCAGTCACCCGCCACTCCCGACCCACCTTGTACGCTCACGAGCACCCGGTGGACCCGTTCGGGTCGAAGCCGTTCACGGGCCCGCTGGCCCACGGGTCGGTGGCGTCATGAAGTCGTTCATCAACGTGTACCGGCACGGGTTCGCCGAGGCTGCCTGGCCGACGCTCGACGACGCGGCGGACTTCGTCGCGGGCAACGCCGAGTGGTTGTGCATCATCGCCGCCGATCGGATCGTCTTTCATGCTGATGGCTCCCTCGAGCTGACCCGGGCGCGGGTGGTCGATCCGTCCGAGTTCGCTCACAAGCTCAAGGTCGCCGCGGCTTCTCCCGTCGCCGCGGTTCGTGGTGGTGCCGGTTCCGCCCCCGGCACCACCACATCTTCTCCGTCGATCCTCAACGCAGGATCGGCTGATGGTGTCGCCCCGGATCAGTCGACTGGAACGCACGGCAACTTCAGCCGGAGCCGTCCGCGTTGGTGGTGCGTCCAGGTCGCGGCAGGTTCGGATGGCGCACCCGCACCGGTCCCCCCGCCGGTGCGGGCACCAATCTCCCAGTGCGGAATGGTCGTCGGCAACCTCGTCTGCATGGAGCCCCCAGGACACACGGATCTTCACGGCTGCGTGGCCGATGGCTTTCACTACACGTGGGGCGAGCAGTGAAGGCGTTGCGGGTGAGTCATGCGACGTTTCTGACGGTCGCGCTGCTGGGTCTCGGTCATCAGTGCCAGGGTCCGTCGAAGCCGCCGGCGCCGACGTTGATCACTGCGGTGCCGACGACGTCGCCTGGTCGTGGTGGGAGCCCGGAGGAACCGCACCTGGTGGTGCCGGCGACGTCGACCACGAGCACGGTCGCCCCGTCGACTACGGTTGCGGTGCCGGTGGTCGAGGTGGGTACGCCGCCGTTGCCGGTGCTCCCCGCACCGGCGTCGGGGTCGTGGCCGCATTGGCGTGTCACTGGTGAGGGTGTGCCGTACTACTCGGGTCGCCCGGCGTGCACCGCAGCACAGGCGAACACGATCGCTGTCGAGTTCGAAACGCTGGGTGCGTCGGTGTCGACGGCCAGGTGGGCGATCTACGTGGCGTCGCGTGAGGGCGGCTGCAACTACCTGGCGGTGCACATCGGTCGGACCGATGACTCGCACTGCACGTTCCAGCTGAACGCCAAGTCGGGTGGGCCGCTCTCGGCGAATGGTCTGCTCGGCCGGCTGGGGTGGACCAGGTCGTCGGTGAAGGCGTCGCTGTCGGCGTGCGCCCGGGCGGCCGCTGCGTTGTGGTCGACATGTGGGAAGGGCCCGTGGATCGCGGGCGACTACAGCTGCAAGGAGCCGACGTCATGACCGAACGGACCATCTGGCGGGTGGAGGGCAAGGGCGACAACGGGGGCCCGGCATCCGTGTTCTTCTTCAACCGGGCCGACGCCGAGGCAGCCCTGGTGGAGGCCGAAGCGCTCCAGGCTGCGACCGCGGAGGCGTCTCCGACGGTCAGCCTGCCTCGGCTCACGATCGTGGGCTATTCGGCGCACGCTGGCGACGCTCCTACGAGCGACGACCGGTTCCTGTTGTTGTCGGTCTTGGTCCCGGCGGACTTCATGCCCGACGCCGACCCTGACGACATCGCCGACGAGATGGTGCGTCTGCTGAACGAGGATCGTCGTAGGGCGGCGTTCGTCGCCTCGATGTTGAACGGCTCCTATGACCCTGAGACGGGCGAGACGGGCGCACCGAAGCTCGGCCAGCTCCTCGTCGGTGCGCTTCCGTGGCCGCAGTGGCTGACCACCAAGACGCTGCACCGTCTGCGGGCCGCCGCGAAGGAGGCGAAGTCATGAGCGTCGCCACTGTGCACCTGCGCGCAGATCGATCCTTGGTTGGGGATCTCCGTCTGGTGTGCCGGGAAGACGGCTGCGACTGGTGGCGCCCGGTGGGTGCGGTCGAGGCGTTGACGGTGCACACGATGACGAAGCATCTGCGCCGGCCGACGCTGAACGAGCGCACACCGTTCGACGTGCACTACGCAGCCCGCGCCGCCTACATCCCGCCAGCGGTCGACCAGGACGAACTCCGGGGCGCGCTGCGCGCCGTGGTGGATCCGGACGGCCGGCTGTGGGGACTGATCCTCGACCAGTTCGGTGTCACCCGCATCGACGGCGTGTGGTGCAAGGCCTACCGCTGCGACCCGCTCCACGGGGAACCGGTGAACTCGACGTTCGCCGCGATCCTCGACCGCTGGGAACTCGCCGTGATCCCCGCCGATGGTGATCCGACCCCGTCCGCCCCGCTGCGCCCGCTCTCGCAGCTGCTCACC
>ERZ724508.709-NODE-709-length-22417-cov-4.958277_pt1 | contig 22417 bp, 30 predicted proteins | sample MGYA00376041_ERZ724508 | MGnify/ENA primary metagenome ERZ724508 (study PRJEB28724, sample SAMN07190887) | wastewater metagenome | isolation source: effluent of sewage treatment plant in Hong Hong | place: USA: Christiansburg, Virginia | collected 2016-03-01 ...
AAAAGTTCGACACGTCTGGTGATGGGCTGCTCAACAAAGATGAGATGGCATCAGCCTTCAATGCTCTTGGTTTCAAGGCAACCTCCGAAGACGTCGCTACTATCTTCAGTTTCTTCGACCTTGATGGAAGTGGGAACATCAACTATCGGGAATTCCTCAAGAAACTGAGGAGAAGTGGCATAACGATGCGATCCAAAGAAGAGCAGGGGATATACAAGCTTTATAAGGCTATTGTCGATGCGAACTTCACTCTGAGGAAAGCCTTCGATGCAATCGACAAAGACGGCTCTAACACAATTTCTAAGGGCGAAATGGAGAGTGCGATGCTGAAGATGGGTATTCCAATCACTGCCGACACGGTCGACTTCATCTTTCGGATGGCTGACAACGATATGGACGACAAAGTAACTTACGATGAATTTGAAGTGAATTTGAGAAGGTATTCGAAAGTGTTGTTGCCAAAGGCGAAGTCGAGGAGCGAGCCCTCTTCGAGACCCAGTTGAACTGGAAGTACGCAGTGTTGCTCAAAATTGAGGAGTGTGCGGTGATGAACAAGATGAGTGTGATGAAAGCCTTCAACCTCGCCGATATTCACTTCTTATCGGCCTAGCATCGAAAAACAGAAGAATGCGGATTGCTAGCAGCATATCTCGATTCAGAAGTGCAGCTTACTGGTCGATTCATTTGTGCATAACTTGAGAAATTACGTACTCTATCACCTCAGCGAATGGATGCTTAGCATTCAGTGAGTTTTGACTTCTCTAGACGACGGTATTCGCCATCAGGACAATTAGCTGGGAACACATTCCAAAATCTAAGGGTTTCGTCGCCAGCACCGGTAACTATCGTCCGACCGTCAGGGGACATTGCAAGGTAGAGCACCCTGAAGCTGTGCCCCGACAGCGAAGCCACTTTGTCCATTGTCGGGTATTTCCATATCGTAACTTGATTTTGGCTGTATCCGTGAGTCGAAACGAGCTAGTTCACAGTCCGAGAAAACATGAGGTTGCAAACCTGGCTCCCAGTATCGACTGTGTTCAGAAGCCTACCTTCCAGAGAGTTCCAGAATCTGATGGTCTTGTCAGCAGTACCACCTCCACTTGCCAGTAGTCCATGCTGGTGGGGCGACCAGGCTAGCGCTTTCACAGCCGCAGTGTGTTCATTGAATCTAAATATTGGGCTTGTTGAGTGTAGACTCCACAAGAACAACTTATTGTCGTTGCCTCCAGATGCAAGTTGTTGCTCGTCGAATGACCACTTTAACCCACAAATCTCCTGTCGATGTCCACTCAGCTTCCAAATATAGTTCACAGGCGACCGAACATCCCTAGTCAGCACAGTCTTGTCCTTTGAGCCAGAAGTCAGCAGGACACCCGATTCGGCGAGCGACCCTATTCTGGAAGAATGTCCACCGAAGGTCTTAATCTTTTGAAGTTTGGTAGTATCCCACAGTTGAAGCTACCCGAGGTTGGTCCCAACCGCTGAATTAGTAAGGCACTACCGAGTTGGTTGGTTCTTTTGAGCCAAACCAGCGAGCTAATCGAATCAATGAGGGAAAGGTCACATAGTTTGGTGACTTTACCGGTTTCAGGCGCCCAGAGATACACCGCTGAACCTAAACCCACCGCAAGGATGTTGCTACTACTCCAGTCGATAAGATTCAAGTAGAAGTCATCCTGGAGGGCAGGCGCATCTAACACCTTGTAGGGAGTCTTTGGAATTTTTCTTACCTTTCTGCTTTCTTCCGTGGTGGAGCTGTTCAGTTCCTTCACATAGTCCGGGACGTTAAAGCCAGGTTCGTTTTCGGAACTACAGCCAAACTCAAAATTGCTGATGCCATTGAGGCTGAGGACGTGCTTCCTATAAATGTTACACAGTCCGTCCTCCTTCTCTTTGGGGTGACGATCGTCCAAGAAGAAGCGCATCCGTGCAGACTTGCGGTTGGGAATGAAGCGGTCATTGCAAATGGCAGTCGTAGTCTCACGCGAAGGGCATTCCACCGAAAACGTGAGGTCAGGCTGGACACTGAGGTGAAACTTTTCCTTTCGCTGCGGCAGGTTCTCAGGATTGTGAGTAGCCACTGACGAATCGGCTGGTTTAGTGCGGCTACTGCTCAGCTTCTCGTAGGACATGAACTATGTAATTTTATTTAATTCGGACAGCTGCTGAATCGAAGCCTGTAGAAAGCCAGTGGTTGCTTCCTTATCATGAGAAACGGGATAGGTCAAGAAGAGGTCAGGGAGGCCAAGACTTCCTCAAGTGCAATAATGTTCTTTGATATTTTGGAAAGTCCAATGAAAGAAACACCATCGTTTATCTATCGTCAGGGCTCATCAATAGTTGACTTTGAGACTATAGCTCACCTTCACGTGTATTTATAATTAATGAATCAGGACGAGTAGACCTCGCAACTAAACTTGCGTGCAGAGCCACAACCAGTTCCCGAGAGGCCAGTGGTTACCACCAGCACGATCCGTGACAACCGCTTTCGCAAGGAAATTGATCTAATCCGATTGCATCACGATTTTGAACTGAAGGAGTACCCGGATGGGGCCAAGGACATTGTATTTCTACTGAGCTACAAGTTCCTTGAGAAGCTACCCTTCGTGATCCACTTGTCCAAGGATTATCCTTTCGTGGAGCCGGAGTACTCATTCAATCCGCCAGAGGTACAATTTAGTGCTAGCAAAGGGGTTCATTTCCAGGGAGAACAGCGATCAGAAGAAGTTCATATCGGAGTTGATGGGTCCATGGAGTCCAGGAATGCGTCTTTCCGAGATCGCCAGTCGAGCACTACAGAAAATTGAAAAGAATTTGGTGAGTGAAGGAGATGTACACAAAAATTTGCTGTATCGCATAGCTGGGAGCAAGAACAGCTTCTACATTATTGTGCTTTTCAGCGTCGTGCTCAGACTGCTCAACGGTCTGGGTGGCTACTCTGGAGAAAACGACCCGCCACATTATGGTGACTTTGAAGCTCATCGGAATTGGATGAGTCTTACCTACAACCGTCCGCCTGAACGATGGTATCAAGAAACGGCTCCTCTCAACGAAATCTGGTGGAGATTGGATTACCCGCCATTCGCAGGGTACCTATCCTACTTCTTTGCGCTGATCATGAAGTTGATAGTTCCGGAGGGTATAATACTTCAATAGGGGTTCTAAAGTCCCAGCTTAAGGCTGTTCATGCGCATGACTGTCGTTGTGAGTGATCTCGTATTCTTTTATACACCGGTATTGGTACTCATGAAGATGCTCAAGCTCAACCAACGGATTGTGAATTCCATGCTGATACTCATTCTCTGCCTGCCTGGGTTCATCCTTGTTGACCACGGACACTTCCAATATAACTGTGTTATGCTGGGGCTGGTACTTGCAGCCTACATCTCAGCAACCACCGACCACGAATATCTGACTTGTGTCTTCTTTAGCATCGCTCTCTCCACGAAACAAATGAGCATGTACTACGCCCTCGGCTTCTTCGGAATGCTATTTGGGAAGGCACTTTTCACTAGTCATCTTCTCCACCCGACGAAGTATAAATTCCAGCCGAGTCGCACCCACCTCATTTGGTTTGGAAGCAGTGTGTTCTCTTACGCTTGGGTAGTAGTAATCACAACTGTGATGCTGTGGCTGCCATGGATCTCATACAACCATCCCAGCCTGGTGTTGGAACCACTGACCGCCATCTTCCCAGTTCACCGAGGACTATACCAGCTCAAAGTAGCCAACTTCTGGTGTGTTAGCGATGTGCTGATGAAATGGGAGGCGGGATATAGCCGATCCTTCCTTTTGATTATGGCTGTGGTGCTCAACCTAGTGTTTTGCGCCCCGTCAGTTCTTGCCTGCATCTTCGCTCCTCGCTCACGCATCTACCTGCAAGCAATGTTAAACATAAGCCTGGCATTCTTCTTCTTTTCCTATCACGTTCACGAAAAATCTATACTTGTCCCGTTGCTCTTTGTGTGCCTCAACTGGAAATACCTCGGTGGGATGGCTCTCGACTTCATCCTCCTATCGTCATTTAGCATGTATCACCTGCTTCGGCTGGATAAACAAACACTTCAGTACTTCGTACTCAACATCGCCTATTGGTACTTTGGTGGAATGGCTGTTGAACTGCTCCGAGATATGAAGTACGTGCAGCAAGCCCGTGGAAGATAGATCACATAGGAAAACACCCCAGTCCCAGAACACTTCAGATCAACGCTGATGGAACTCTTTAGGAAATTAGCTGGTCTTATCGAAGTAAGTTACTATAAGTTCATTCGTGTCCCGATCTACCTGGGGATGGTTGTGCTACACATCCTCGATGCCACAATGACTCCTCCAGAAAGACTACCGTACCTTATCCAACTGCTTTTTGTCGTCCTAGCCTTCTTCCTCTTCTGCGTGGTCTTCCTATACTCGAACCTCACTATGCTCGTGGCTGCATACTAAAAAATCGTTCGAGCTTTGACCAAGAGCTCCAAGTCTGAATGATAGTTTGTGATTGCCATACAATTCCGATTCAGAATTATATAAGTCATGTCTAACAAGAGTGTTTCGTTCACTCAGCAAATTGAAGACAGCCTGAATCTCCTTAGCCAGTTCTCACAGGGACATCGGAAAGGAGCCACCGCCAAGGAGCTCATGGAGAAGTTGGCATTCATGGTTGAGAAAGGATTGAATCTCAAATATGAAATCATCTACGATACGTGCGCAATATGTACGAAGCAGCTCCAAGAACCTAAGAAGGTGCTGGTGTGTGGGCATCAAGTGCACTCACATTGTCTGGTTATCGACGACTATACCAAGGGTAAGAATCCTCTCGATCGGAAGTGTAGTATATGTAAAAAGGATGTCCAGGCTCAAGGGAGACCAGAATCTGCAAAATGTTGCATCTGCGAGTAAAATATTCCCGAAGACATGTTGGTGATACTTCAATGCGGAGAGGATTAGCCCAAGGCTATGCATTTCTATTGTAAAAGGGATTTCGAGGGCATGGTAGATGCCGCCATTCAGGTCAAAGCTGCCAATGTTGGCTAAATACTTTGTCAAGCCAACGACTGCGAATGCGCCATTAGCGAGCAGGAGCTGCTACACAACATCTCGATAGATTTATCGAATGCCTTGAAGGACTATCGGAAGAGCTCTAAAGTATCCCGTACTAACTGATCTATCCTTGAGAGTTGAATTATAAGAATGTAAGCGTTGCTGAGATAATACACCGATGAGATCTCCGACCTCAAGTATCGGAACAAATGCCTTGAGCTGTAGATTGATGCGATGAACCTCGAGTTTAAGGAACTGTAGACCCGCATGAACAGTGAGTTGGATAAGAGAGACCAGATCATCCGCGAGCAAGAAGAGGATATCGAAAGGATGGCGTACACTAACTAAGCATAGATTAAACGGCTGGTGAGGGAAAGAGGCGAAGTACAGAGAATGCAAGGCAGCACAGAATAAGAGATTCAGCAGCTCCAAAACGAGAACAAACGGTTTGTTGCGGAGGTGGTCGACCAGTTGGCACAAGCCTTAAACGTGAACAGGAGTAGGTAGCTACCTCACCTACTTGCCCGGACTAAGCAGCTTCGGATGGAGCACGATCAGCTCATTGTTTAACACAAAAAGGCCATAGCTACGCTCGAGGAGAAAGATGTTATACTTCGTTAGCAAGCAACAACTCGAACCAAGCTGGAGGATAAGAATAAGGAGTTAGATGACCAGTTGGTACTCCTCCGAGACAGTAATGAGCATAGCCAGTCAGTTCAGGCAGTAAGAATAGCCAAATTGAAGGAGGAAATAGCCAGGGCTGAGCAATAAACGCAAACCATTAGATTGAGTGGACAAGCACTTCACATGGAATGTGAACGTCTGAGAGGGCAGCTAGAGGAGTAACGAGTTCGGTATGTAAGTGATATGGGCAACCAAACAGCCAAACTTCTAGAAGTGGAAAAACAAGCTTCAGAAATGCGCTAACAGTTAGAAGGCCTTCGAACAGGTTCCCGTGCTACATAAATCGAAGAGGAGTTTGCCGGACTTCTCGACAAAATTCGAGTGAGGAAGTAGACAAAGATAAAGAATATGCTGTCCGAGAAGTATCGAAGGTTTGAAGTGAACGGAAGAGCAGGCACAGGCAGCAACGGTGGCGGTGGACAGCGGGACACTTCGTCGATGTTCGAGTACTGACTACATTACTCATGAGTTATTTAAATGTGGTCAGGCTGGGGGTAACTTTCCAATATAAACTGGCAGCACGTGGTTAACTATACGGTAGCTCAACTGGCAGTTCTGCGCATTCTCTTTGAGTTTCTCTGTCTGGGTCAGTGTTCGGCAGCGGATTGCCTTGCAAAGTGCAATGTACTCTCCTTTGGCTCTTTGCCTTAGTTGCCTTAAATCGGTGTATACTTCGATACTGACCTTTCCCATCATCCCCTTGATGCCTCCAACTTCCACCATCTCGTTTCTCCACTTCGAATCGCCAAGCATGTATACCCACTGAAACTCAACATTTTTGTTCACCTAAGTTAACGACAGGACATTTTAACTCCACCGAGCTATGTGGTCAGCATTGAAGAACTTGAAACAGTCATTGAGATTCTCACCGATACGAAGCTCTATGTCATCTAAGTCCATGAAGCTTGCCTGTTTGATTGGGGGCGAGCGTTTAGCAACTTCTATTTCTCTCCATGTTCGGTTGTCGCCCATGATCTTTGTTACAAGCCTCTCATATTGGGTCTGCCCTCCTTTGACTCTTAGCTTTTCTTAATTTAGTATTTCCAGTTTTAACCCCTCTCTTTTGCAGAATTACTGGTATTTGTCGCAGTTCTTTTCGATGATAAAAAGGAATGGGAATTCGTACACTTCTTCCATTTCGAAGGGATTTGAGGGCTCCTCTAAATCCTTCATTACCGGTTCCTGTACTGAAGGAACATAGCCGGACCTTGAATCGTTTGCGACACTCGGAATATCATCCCTGAAGTCGTCACTGTCAGCCTGCAAATCAAGTAGATCGATGAGGGCACTGCGATCATGTTAGTTCTCTTCCTCCCGAGGCAGAGGTTGTATGATTGACGTCTCAATTTCTAACAAAGGGTATTCTGGATCACTTTGCTCCTTGGCAAGTCGAATTCTATTCTGAGGATCGAAACGGCGGTTAATGTCCTCCCCAACAGACTTTTCCTATTCCACAATCTCTCCACTTTCTTCGATTTTTGATTTCAGATTATCAATCTCATAGACGAGTGGATCCCTGTAACCTTTGGATGAAAGTGCAGTGTACAGATAGAAAGTCCTGAGTGGTAGCTTATTGTCCTTCAGCTCTGCCTTTTCCGTTCTTAGCAAGCGATAATAAAGCTTCGCATCTTTGATTTGCTCACGGGTGTATTCGTAGCTTGACGAAAAAAACTCAATCTGAACTCCATACCTTTCCTGCAGCTCGAGGATATCTTCGGAACCAGCAGGGGAATTGAACGATTTGAAGACCTTTTTGCTCAGTTTTATGAGAATGTGCTCCTTCTCGTTTTCCGTCGTCGGAGTTGTGGGATTAACTTTGGGATTCTCATAGTGGACTGGTCTTTGGACCAATGTGGGATTCGTGTTTAAGATAGGCTTCGCTTGAGGAGGTTGCTCCACAACAGCCTGTATCTTCGGCGGCGGAGGTTTCACTTTTATTGATTTCAGTGGTGATACTTGGTCGCTTTTGGGAACCACAGGAGGAACAGGCGGTCTCACTTAAACCTTCTCCAAGTACATGCGGAAAATTCGAATGCACTCCTTCACTGTATGTACCTTGCAGAATAAGAACACTCCGAACGGCGAATCTTTCAGTAACACTCTGATGCGATCACTGACCCTTAACAGTTCCATCTGCGTTCTGAATTTGTTCTGAGCATCACGAACTAGTTTGTCCATGTTCTCAGATGTAACTAACGCGATTTCTTTGTAGCTTTCTCTTAGTGCCTTCCATGATTCGACTTCCATGACCTTCTTTACAATTTTGATGGCTGCCTCAGAATTTTCAATTCGTTGGAACGAATATAGCCTCTCCAGTTTGGCAAGCACTTCTATTTTATCCGCATTCCTGGGCGCAAGTAATACCCGTTCTTTTCTTTCATCTAAAAGCACCTAAACGATCTCGCGTTCGAAGTAAGTAGTTTGGTTCACCAGCATGATAAACACCTCGATCGGCATAGAAGGTAGTTCTTCTTTGAAGAATTTTTTGCGTAAACCTGTCCGCTCACTTCTCAGTTCTATTTTCTTCCCTAAAAGTTCTTAAACAGCGTTGAGTGTATCATGTAATCCTCTACCACTGTTCAACCTTGACAGTACTATGTAGGTGTGCTCTCTTGTGAGAAGCTTCTTGTCCTATGGGATCTCCTTCTTTAGTTTCTCAAACCATTTGGACACTTCTTCTTTTGTACAGTTCGGTAACGGATTGAAAAGGTCTCTTAAGTTCTTCTCGTGGAGGACCACCAAACTCTCATCCACAACATACTGATGGACGGAGACGGTACGTTTGATGAACGTCTCAAAATCAAAGCAGGTGGGCATAATGTCGACCCTTACATCTTGGTTGATTCTCTCCAGCTCTCTGATAGCATCCCTAAACGACTGTATAAGTCTATTCTTACCAAGTAATTTGCACCGGAATGGGGTGAGACAATCATCGCCTGACCGCTATAGACGAATCTTCGGGGCGCCAGTTCTGGGCGTGCTGAGAGATACGCGATGGTTGTTGGCTTGAGCTCGACAATCTCGTCCTCGATCATCTTGCACGAAATGATAATATGAATAACCACAAGCCCGCCAGAGCCACACAAACAAATTGATATCCGACGAAAATTCATAAAAAGCAACTAAGTACGAAGGCAACTCAACTCATCCCACCCGCTTTCGCTTTGTCTCGTAAGTGGAAGCGGCAGGACCATATTGTGGACTGGCCAGGGTTTATTCCGTGACTGTACGGTAGTCAATCCGCTCCTTGGTGAGATTCAGTTGCTTCTTGCTCTTCGGTTGAGTAGAGCCTTCGTTAGTCTTTGACAGGAGCTTGGTCGAGGCCATTTTACTCCGAGCAGCTGATGAATAGATGGACTCAGAATCGTACACTCGCATTTTCTGTCCGTAGACTGTTTGCTTATCGAAGAAGCGACTAATGCTGCTCGGCATGTTGCTCTTCTCGAAGCCCTTTTTACTGGACATTCTCTCGTATGTTTGAAGCAACTGCTCAGTATTACGCTTGGAGAGCATTCCGCTGGAGTCTTATTATGTTTTCAGAACCCGCTTCGTTCGCTCCCGAGAGCTGTTTAGACTTGTGTACTTATCTGGGACTAACACACGAAGTGTTTAGGGTTAGGTGTGCATTGTCCCCATGCCAATTGGTTAGCCGAGGCCAATTGAGGCCACGGCTTCAGCCACAGAAGCAACTTCTGCTTCGCTCAGAGACAGAAAGCAAGGTTCATGGTTCTCGTGAAGATGAATTTTAATCGGCTAACTACCCAGCTTGTCCTTGAGCGTATGATACAGCCCGAAGAATTCAATAGTTCTTGCTGCCTTAAGTTTTTTTTAGCTCGTAAAGAGTTCATGGGTGGATAGCCGCCGAAACTCTCCTTTGTGTGTCTTTAACGATTGCAGATTCCGACTGATCCTCTCTAGTTCTCTTTCTAACGACTGCTCCAGCATCCGATAGTGCTCATCGCAGTGTTCAGTTAATTCAGTCTATCTTTTCTTTAGCTTGATTCGAAGCTGTTCGAACGAATCGGTGATCTGCTCACGTACCTTTTCCCACTTGCTGTGCATCATGAGCTTCCTCTCACCAACCCGCCTTTCCCTGAGCTAACAAAATTCGATCCTTTCGTCATTCTCATGTTTTTTGATATTGAGCCATTCCGTAACTGATTCGATGGCTTGGCCGAAGCTTTGGATTTAGTGCTGTCTGTGCCTACTTTGGATACACTTTTGGCAGAGGGAGTATTATTAGCAGGTGAGGCACACAAACGAAACCTCTTCGAAGCTGTGCACCTTGCAGAATTCCTGAGGCGACAGGCTTACCATCGACTCTTTGGGGCTATCCACAAAGAAATTGCGAGCGGAATGCACGGGTTCTTGATCTTCCAGGGTAGTCCCGTCAGAAAGCTTTTTTAACACTTTTTGAGCGTCTAAACGAATGTTCTTCTCACTGGGAACATGCCTTTTACTACCCATAGTCGTTTAGCGGTGTTCCTCCCGCAAAGTGTTCCCATCCAACATGTTGAGGCTGGGAAGCAGAGTACCCTCGATGGTTGCCTTAATAGCTTCTACCGATTCAATATCGAGGCGGGTAGTGCGGTCGCACTGTGAACAAAGAACTTGGTCGCCGTTGCCTCCACTATGAGCCCGACCTTTAACGTAGAGGTAACTGAGGCATACCAAACAGAACGGATGGTGACATTGCAGTCGAACCAAAACCGACTCGTTGGTATCGCAGCGGACGCATTGCTGAACCTCGTAGCTGGAGCCGCTGTTTCTGCTCATTATCGACGGTTGCTGGTGATTATAAAGCATTGACATGGGAAGCAGTCTCCCCTACCCGCACCAGGATTTCGAACAGCAGTTCCGCGAAAGCTACTCTTTCGTACAGCTACTGGAGGACCCCAACTATGGGCTGGTTAAGGTCTACAGAAAGCGACAGCTCAACTACGACTACGTAATGGTCTACGAGGAAAGTTTGGCGGGAATGGGTCGGTAGCAGGTCGACGAACTTCTAAGACAGCTCTAACTGATAAGTCGGCAGCGCCACTAACAGTTATTACGACTGTTTCACTACCAACTGGTGAGGGAAGATAATTGTTCGGGCGTGGGCTTTCTTCGGCTGTACCTCGAGTACTACAACTTTAGCTTGCAGAACCTCGTGTAGTTTAACAGTAAGAGCAAGATCTACTTGGACGCACAGGAGGTTCTCTACATTCTGAATAGTGTGCTGTCCGTTGTAGAGTACTTCCGTAGGCTGGGAATTGGGTGGTTTAGCGTATCCGCATCACAGATCGTACTATCCACCATGGGGTGTGTCTACTTCAGCCCTGTGCAAGTTGGGCGGAGTTCTGCTGAGATGGACCTCTGCGGTGGTTGCACTATCATCTCAACAGCCAAATATGACAGGAACTTGCCAATAGCTTCCAGTCGCAATCTCAAGCACGACCTGAAAAAGCTACTGTTGGAGCTTACCCAACACTATCCGAAGCGGCTGCTCACTCAGTTCCAACCACTGTTTACAGCCATAGAGATGGCCGAGAGCATCTATAATATCGAACTGCCCCAATCAAAATGCATGTCGATCGACATGATGAAGCAGATGTATCAGTTACCAGCAGAATCCTCATAATCCGAAGATTTGAGTCAGCACCGACGACCGGATGAGTCAAGCAGCACTTCACGCCATTCAATGGTAACCCTCTCTCACAACAATCGCCCGGAGAAGACAAGTCTAAAGCCTCCAGCCCCGAGTTACAATTTTAACTGATTAGCTACTAAACTATGCACATGGTCACAGTGGTTTCATCAGTGGGAAAGCTATTACTTCTTGGATGTTGGAGCTATTTGTGAGCAGCATCACTAACCTGTCCAAGCCTATTCCCCAACCTGCGCACGGCATCAGTCCATATTCAAGGCTATGGGCAAAGTCGACGTCGGTTGGGCTGTTCCTTAATTGCTCCTACGGGTCGTTTAGCTCAGTGTAGCTGTTCACAATTTACCATCCATTGATGAACAGCTCGAAGCGTTCGGTAAGGTGTGGGTTGGTTGGGTGAGGCTTGGCCAGTGGAGACATCACTCTGGGATGATCCGTGATGAATAACGGAGATGCAGCACCTTCCAGGTACTATCCGGCAAGTTTGTCCAGCAGCCTATATAACTTGAAGTTCGTACCTGGAAGCGGAACGTGGCTCTCCGCATTGGACATTGCACTTGACGCAAAGGTCGTCAAGGAATTTCCTGCTTTCTTCCGAATCGAATTCCTTTGGGAAGGTCAGTTTAAGGGCCTCTTCTAGTCCAGCGACCAAAGGTATTCTGCGATATGGTCCTTTGAAGTTAACGATTTTGATCGTCTTGCCCTGTGCAATCTTTGCTTAGTAGTCGCCAGTTACACTCTTAACCAGTTCTGCAAGCAAATCCTCAGTGAAACTCATCATATCCTCATAGTTTTGATAGCTTGCATACAACTCACAGCTAGTGAACTCCGGGTTGTGAGTTTGATCCATGCCCTCGTTGCGGAAGTTCTTTCCTATCTCGAACACCCTCTCCAAGCCTCCAATGAGGAGCTGTTTAAGGTATAGCTCTGGGGCGATTCTCATAAACAGCTTCATGTCCAGCTCGTGCAGGTAGGTTTCGAAGGGCTTCTGGAAGTTAGCAACGAGAGTACGGCGATGGCACCACCTGCGGAAGTGGATAGCGATGGAGTTTCTACCTCCAAAAAGTTTTTGCTTGTAAGGTACGTCCGAAGAAACTGGATGACCTTTGAACGAATCTTCAACTTAGACATTGTTTAAGGGTTAGTGAGCAAGTCAAGGTAGCGCTTTCGGTATCGTGTCTCTACTTCCTTTAGATTTTGGTGTTAGGGAAGCATATGCAGGCATGGGGCCAACAGTCTTACCTCGCTGGCTTTGATAGACAGCTCACCCTTTAAGGTTTTGAATGGCACTCCTGTCAGGCTGACAATGTCTCCTCGCTTAATGAGCGGGTCGAGTTGATCAACGACAGCCTGGAGTTTGATGTGCTCTTCGCGGACATCGACGAAGGTGTGCTTGCCGTGTTTGCGGATGGAGGTGATCCTCCCGGCAAGTGACTCCTGCTTATGTTCGAGGTTATTATCAGCCTGGGTGAATGCATGGTGTGTTTTCAGGAAGTTCTTAATGGAGGTTGTTGGATGATAGTTGTAGGGGTACTTGACAGTATTCTTCAGCGAGGATTTCCTGTTCTAGTAGTACTTGGTCGGATCAAGCTACTCTTTGATCGGTGCTGTACTGAATCGTTGCAGTGTTCTCAAAGCCAAGAAGTTGTGTGAGAGCGTGCCTGAGATTAATCTTAGCATATTCTGCAATATACATCAGAGCATTCGATAAATTAATTTGGTTAGAGTTATGGAGGAGAGATCGAGGTTGCGTTGGCAATTGGTGATAGGAGTCGTGATTACGGGTACAGCACTCTACTACAGTAACTCTTGAGCCAACGTAGCTGCAAGATTCCAGAACAGAGTGAAAGTGAAAGAACAATGCCCAGCGTCGCTCTTATAAGAAACAAAGTCTTTCTATCACCCGTTTGTGCAGGTATGATGAGCTGCACATAGACCTTCTTGATGTTCCTGGGCGAGTTGATGTGTCTTCCTTTGTATTACTTCATGAGAAAGTGCTATCGAAGGGAGTTCCTTATCCGCCATGATTTCGCAAGAATGTCAGATAAAAGACGCCCAAACCCCTTTTTGTATGCGATTCCTGCTCTCTGCGACCTGTTCTGCACTATCCTGGAGTACATTGCAATCAGCATGACAACTGATTCTACTCAGCAATTTATGCGAAACGGTATGATACTAACCACAGCACTATTCGTACGCTTGCTGACCAAGGTAGCTTTTAAGCGCAATCAAATCTTCGGAGGACTGATAGCACTACTGGCGTTAGTAATAGCATCACTACCTCAATTCTTTGATCAAGAGCCGAATCAACTAGTGTCAAGTACCAATTCTGTGGTGGGAGTAATCATCATTTTAGTGGCAATAGGTCTCGAGGGCTTTTTCTTAGCATTTGAGCAGTACCTGTTCCAAAATTACCATATCTAACCAATCGAACTCGTCGGAATGGAAGGACTCTTTGGAACTATCTTTAGCTTCCTTGTACTTATCCTCATGAGTTACTTGCCCTGTCCGTTTGATTCCAACGATGTATGTGTGTGTTCCAACTTCAATCGTTTTGCAGAGGGTGCCCTCATTTATCTTTAAGAGCTCGACACTTCGTTGATCCTGCTAGGCCTTGCTATGGTCATATCCGTAGCAGTGTTCAACGTCTTTGGCACTCACATCACTAAACTAATTAACGCAGTGGGAAGGTGCATCGCTGAATCCTCGCGTGCGATTTTAATATGGGGGATCGGAATGATTTTGAACCTTTTCTACAACGACGACGAGAAGTTTGAAAGAACAGATTGGCTGTCGATTAGCACCAAAATTGTGTCATTCATGGTGTTAATAGTGGCACTGCTCGTGTACAATGAAGTGATACTTGCCAAGAAGAAACCCCTCTACCCACTGGTGGATGACCATGAGACCATCCAACGTACTTTTCTCTGATCGATTCGTTCCATTGATATCAATAACCGTGTTCTTTCTTCGCCGTGATGTGTTAGAGATTCATTGTTTATCCACGAAATGGACGACAGGATTAAGCTTCGAAGGCTCCTAACTATAGGCATTGTGCTCACAGGATTGTGCAGCTACTACGGTAAGAATATCCATAAAGCAGCTGCAAAGTTTTAGAACCGTGAGACGGTGGAGGAGTAGTGCCCTAGCAACATCCCCCCTCAAAAGCATTTCTACCATCCCTTCGTGCAGGTATTCATCAGTCTCAGTTAGACACTGCTGATGTTCTTTGGCGAGCTGCTATGCCTGCCACTATTCTATCTCCATAAGTCATACAATAAACGGTAATACTCCCTGAGATTGGACTTCGCGAGAGTATCAGGTAGAAAGCGCCCGAAGATGATAGTCTACCTTTTGCCAGCTACGTGTGATATGATAGCTTCTCTGCTTGATTACACCTCGATCACCATACTAGCTGGATCCACCTATCAGCTCCTAAACAATGGCCGGCTCATTACGACCAGCATATTCTCTTACGCCTTTACCAAGGTGCCGTTGAAGCGTAATGAGAAATGGGGAGGAGGAATTGCGTTCATCGCTCTCGTATTCGCAGCACTGGCTGTTTGGATGAACGAATACGATTCTGCTGATCCGGTTAAGCAATACACCTGGGTTGGAGTAGGGTTAATGGTGGCTGCTATCCTCTTTCGCGGCCTCCACCTATCATTTGAGCAGAAGATGTTTCACCAGTATCATGTGGAACCAATTCAATTAGTGGGATTCTAGGGATTCTTCGGAACAATATTTTCCTTTCTTGGATTACTTGTGGCAAGTCGAGTTTAGTGCCCATTTACCTCAGTAGACTCGTGCGTGTGCGTTGGTGGGCAACTGAGACTTGACAACGCTTTGACTTACTTAGGAACTCTAAAAGTGTCGATTGTGCTACTATCAATCGCCATCATCCTCTCGACCTCAGCCTTCAATATGATAGGAGTGCATCTGACGAAGGACATCAACGCATTGGGTCGGTGCATTTCAACATCTTCTCGATCCATCTTTGTGTGGATTATTGGTCTTTTCCTCAACTTAATAGACCCTGGTGATCAATTCGAATCGACAGACTGGAAGGTGCTTTTAGTAAAATCGTGTGCCTTCGTCGGTTTGTTAGTTGCTGTTCTCATCTACAACCGATTGATCTTCGCAGAAAGAGATACTCCGAAGTACCTTCTGTCGAATGAACAACAACATTTCTATTGACTTTATTTGGAACTTATGGGTTGGTCCTAAAATTTCATTAATATCTGACTTCGAACTATTTCGGTTTCTGTTCAAGGCGAAGGAAGCTGTTTATAAACTTAATAGTTAGACATTAATGGATGACCGGGTAGCCACTCGCTGGGGGCTATTCGTTGGCATCATCGTCATCGGCACAGCCTCCTACTACAGTAGTCATCCCACCTTACCCAGTGACCAAGCTCCAGAACACCTATCCTGTGGAAGATTTCGAAAGTTGCCCATAGGGCAACACTCCAACTCCCACAAAGCAATTCTTTCACCCCTATGTGCAGGTCAGTCACCGTAGTATTCAGACTTGCATGATGTTCATCGCTGAGGCCTTTTGTCTCATCCTGTTCGCATTCTACAAACGAAGATATCGACGAGAATTTTTACTAAGACAGGACTTTGCTAGAATGAGTGGTAAGCTTCCTCCTCAGTTCTACATCTACTTGCTGCCATCTATATTCGATTTCTTCTCTGCGGTATGCATGTACACTGCACAAAACTTTATCAGTGGCTCTACTTTCCAGTTCTTTCGCTGTGGAACTATCATCACGACAGGCATAATTGCTTACAGGCTCACCAAGGTCAAATTCGAGAAGAATCAAATCATTGGGTCGGCAATTGCGGTTATAGCATTAGCTTTGACGGCTTTAACCCAATTGCTCTTGGAGGAAGATAACTCTACTAGCAAGGATTCTGAGAAAGACAGTTGGAAAGTTGGCTTGGGCATGATACTTATGTCCGTAGCCATTATCGTGGAGGGGTTTTTCTATGCTATCGAGCAAAGACTCTTTCAAAAATATCACATTGAGCCTATCAAGCTTGTTGGGATGGAAGGAGTCTCAGGAGTCATCCTATCATTGGCTGCAATCATGATCGCAAGCTCAGTCGAACTCACACATATCTCCCAGGACACATCGGTTTGTGTAGATGGAAAGAAATATGCAGAGGGCGGACTCACTGCGCTCAGAGAGATATTTGGAAACTCCGCATTGCTGGGCTATTGCATAGGTATGATGTGCTTCCTTTGCTTGTTCAATATACTGGGGGTCTACGTTACAAAGCTGATAAACGCTCAAGCTCGCTGTCTGATGCAGACTGCTAGAGCACTGCTGATATGGGTCGTCGGGCTGATAATTACCTGGGCTGGGGAAAAGGGCTACGAGTCAGATAAGCTATTGATTATCATGCTCAAATTGGTTGCACTGGCACTGCTGCTCTTCGCTGTGCTCTTTTACACCGAGCTAATTTGCTCTAAGGATAAGAAAAAGCAGCAAAAATTTGAGGATGATGATGATGAAGGTCCTTAGTAAAACTTTCTTGGTTGAGCATATGTGACTGTTTCTCGAGTTAAATTATCGGCCTCCGCGGGTTGCCTATATAAAGTCGAATAATATGTCAAACCAGACCAAACCCGTCACGCAATAGTTAAAGTTATAATGGAAAGCAGGATTCGGGTTAGATGGCTGCTTGCCGGTGGACTTATCATCTTTGGAACTGTCTCCTACTTCAGTACATCTTTATATTAAACCAGCAACGAGACTGCAGAACACCACAGATGTCAGCGGTCTTGAGGATGATTGTGTTTAACACAAGAAGTTCTATCATCCTGTCACCCAGGTTGGTTCATGAATGACGCAGACCTGCATGATGTTCCTTTCAGAACTACTCTGCTTGCTGCTACTGGTTATCCACAAACGACGCAACCGACGCCAGTATCTTCTCCGGCAGGACTACTCGAGGATGACAGGAAAGGTGGAACCCAAACTATATAACTATCTAGTCCCTTCGCTCTTTGATTTCCTCGCAGCTGGCTGCCTCTACACCGCCCTCAACTTCATCAGCGGTTCCACTTACCAGTTCATACGTTGCGGGACTATTGTAACCACAGGAATCTTTTCGTATTGTCTAACAAAGGTTAAGTTTAAGAGGAATCAATGCATCGGGGCTGCACTGTCGTTCTTCGCGTTGATAGTGGCTGCCGTTAGTGAATACCTTCAGCAGCGCCTCAAAGAAAGAGACACTGACCAACAACCTTAATTCAAAAAGCTAGGAATTGGCCTGATACTAATGTTTGCTGCCATCATTTTTGAAGGGCTCTACTTTTCCTCGGAGCAGTGGCTCTTCCATAAGTTCCATGTCGAACCCTTGAAGATTGTCGGAATGGAGGGATTTTTCGGAACAATCATGTCTGTGATCGCTCTGCTCATTACGAGTCAGATTCAAGTTCCTGGATTTGTTCCTGAGCACACAACGTGCATCGAAGGGGTTCAGTACTATGAAGGTGGCCTCACAGCACTCAAATAGATCTTCAGTATAGGTTGGCTTGCTGCCAACTGCATCATCACAATGCTCTGCCTATGCATCTTCAACATTATGGGTGTCTACGTCACCAAACTGATTAATGCACAAGGCCGCTGCCTTATGTCAACCACCCGAGGCTTTCTAATCTGGTTCATCGGCTTAATAATTAACTTCGCAGGAAACGACGAGTACGAATCGACAATGTGGTATATAGTACTGCTCAAATTGTTTGCGCTCAGCACACTGCTGTTCGCTGTGCTTTTTTATAGTGAAATGATTTGCAAACAGAAGGCCTAACCAGCCCGCACCACGGACGACATCGACAGCTTCGAGGGGAGCCTCATCACGACATACAGTTGATCGTGCTTCTTCCTTATGGAGCAGTAGCGACAATAATTATATTCACTTGTATTTGGAAAGGGGAAGATGAGCCTACTTGACAGCCTCATCAAATACTCCAACTATGTACTATCGCTAACGATTCAGAGAGACAACGGCGAGAGAAGCTATTCAACTGACGGACGCAACCGTATCTGCCTCTTCGAGGAGCAACCAGTAACTTGGCGACGCTATTCAGTACGAGCAAGAAAAGAAAACACGGGTAGTGTCCAAGAGCCTGTCCAGAGAAGAGCTGGCGGAGAGACCCGATGCTATGAGAGATAAAAGTAGGACACTGAACAGGTTGGTGCTGCTGCTGAATAAGAAGCTGAGAATGATTCGGTACTTCTTCTTCGTCAAGCTGGAAACCTTGAAGAAACTTGGGTTGAAGATACTACCTGAGTAGGGTTAGAAACCACCAGCCAAACAATAGCAAGCACCGCAAACTTTGACGGAAGAGAAGAAGTTAGAAAGGTCAATGGCAGAACCGCTACTCAACGAAGTGAAGGTCCAGGCGTTTCGGCAGCTCGAGCAGACATTCTAGCTCCTTTTCCATAAACACTTTTAGCGAAAAGGCAAGTGCAACACCTTCCATTGTATCCGAACGGTTGCAGACCGGCGTAGTAGGTACAGCAAACTAGCCACCAATATTTCGGAGATACTAACCAAGGCGATGAACGACAACAAACTTGATGGAATCTCTCACATCAAAGCCGAAGAGCATTCCAGGCTGCGGAAGTAGTTGTTCTTTGGGGAACTGGATGTACTGATTCGCTCGAAGCAGCAGGAAGGTACTTATTGATTCATATTCAGGCATTCGTGTAGCTCTGGGTTGCATAGCAACAGAGGCACAGGCTCAGGCGCCAGCCCGGATTCCTGAACTACCGCTTTCGATAGCATTACTGCCTCTCCAGAACAGCAATAATTTCTCATTAACGTTCTCGAATCTCATGGAAACTGGCGAATCGATCGTTGAGGATAATCCTCCTGACTTTCGCTTGCTGCGCGAACGAAGCAACCCCAACCTAGAGTTAGTTGTACCAGCACCCATCAGCAACATCCGCTCTGAACCAATAAATATGAGGCCAGCTTGGCCATGTGAATTGGAGCTCCCTCAACAGACCACTGTCCTAACCAAGCTTGAGGTGCGACCTCGATAATGTTCATTCTAAACTTCCAGGCAGGAGATCTTCCCTCGACTGCTGAATAAACTGCACGCAGATATTTTGCTGGGATCCATAAACGATCAAGGTATACCCGTTTCTAAGTTTAGGTGACACAGCAATCATTTGGTTGGAAGCAAGTACAGCAGATTCATCACAAGATGCGAGAGTACTGAGCCGGCAAGAGTCCTTTATTAACTACTTAAGGCAATCGGAAGTTAGATAGTCCCTCAAAGATTTAAAGTCAACAAGTAGTCAACAATTGCTGAAGCCTCCAGACCTTAATCGGCATGAGAGTGCTGGCAATTCAAGCAACTACACCAATAACAGCAGACCAACGACACCTTATGGGTATGCATACGAGGGAATGCACCGCTAATCCATGGTTGAGCCTTTTTGCACATCCAAAATGATCAGTGACGTGGTCTACGAAGACCAACCTACGAATCATAGTGACAACAATCTGTGCCATCACCAGCACCAGGAAAGGTTATTTTACAACCCTGAGGAAAGGTCAAGGAGGCTGCAAGCTCAACAGTACATGACTCCAAAACGAATGGAACGTTCCGAATGTCCCTCAACCCCAATTCAGGAGCTCAACGGTTACATTGACAGACCCTTTGACCACCAGCAACTCCGCTCAAGGCACACATAATCCTCTTCGATGCTGCCTACCTACAACTCCTGTGAACATCGTAAAGACACTCCAATTCACACTATAAACAGTAATAGCGTCAGCCAGACACTGTTTGCTTAATCGTTACCTCTACGCAACCGCACTAGTGAATTCTACATGGAATATTTGAAGAACATCCGAAAGGCCAACCAAACTGCCACAGTCAAGCAACGACAGGACGAAACATAACCCACAACGTCCTACTACGACTCAAACTATTACTTCTTGAACACATCGAAGAGTCACAAGCAGCTGGCACCTTACCATTCCTGATATTGTCTTGCGTGTTAGCTGTATAAATTTATTGACATGGCAGCGAAGGTTCGTCAAGCGTTCAACCCTAACCGCAGCTCAAAGTAAGCAGTAGGTCAACTAGACCAGACAATAGTTATGTAGGGCGCGTCAACTACCCGATCTCAGGGGACACACATCACTACCATGGTCATGGAAAGCGACATTATTGGGGAAGAGTGCGCGGTGCATACGGCATGGGTGATAGCGAGCAATAACGTTATGTACCGATCATTCGCAACCGGTATTACGGTAGTGTTGAGCACATGTAGCTAGATAGTAACGCAGCAATCGTAGAGCTTACCAATCGCTAGAGTTAAATCAAGAGAGATCTTGTGAGGGTCAATCGTGTGTCCAGCAAAAGGGGGCTCTGAAGCCAAGACACCTCGGAGACATAACCATCAACCCATAGGAAATAACTCTGGATAATCAAAGGAGACCAAAAGTGCCAGTGATGGCAAACATAGCTGTTCAGTGGGAACAGTAATCCGAAGGAAGGCCGTTACAGTTCCCCGTTGACAACTCGAGACGGTAGGTGAAGACACAGCTGGAGCTCCTTCCCATCGAACACGACACGAACAGCACCCGACAATAATAATAGTTGCACGAGAATAAGTCGTTGCTTATAAACAAGAAATCAGACTACTTCAAATTATTAACGAATGGCCGCGACGACTATAGCAAGTTGCCCAGGCTTGATGGTTCACACTCCACCAAACACAATAAATCCGATCGGTTGAGATCAGAACCAAGTGAATACAAGGACAAGTACTCATTCAAGACAGAGGTGGAGTAGCCGATGCCACTGCGTAAATACATGCGAAAGATTTCACCATCCTTCACGAGCAGCCTCAACAACCCGCTGGCCGATGCTTACCAGCAGGTGCAGTTGATCATCGGCAAGCGGTGAACTTGTCATTCTGCCTATTCTGTATTCCAGTGAAAAATACACATCAGTGGTTCAAAGGACAGTTGCGAGGACGTTGCGGCTGCTGCTTGCCAGTTCAGACAAACTGCCGAAACGATTGCGAAGTCTTCTGAGATTGAGCTTCCCCTGGCTGTTACTCGTGGGCTACTCGCCTGTGTTTTCCTTGGTTCGGCTGGTAGAATGATTCTGGTTGAAACTGTACAGCTCGCCAGCCTGTCTAATCCGAGCATTGATATACTCGAAGAAGGTGTCCAAGGTGGGTGTGTCGAGCCTGTTCGATGACAATTCTGCGAGCTTCTTTGTCAGAAGACTGGTGATATCTATCATCTCTTTGGTCAGCGTCATCACTTCGAGTGAGTTGTTCTCTACCTCTGCGAAGTTATGGTTATACTATTCTATGAGTTCCCCAAGAGTCTATTGGATCGAGCTACGTAATAACTCTAAGTTGTCGGCAGACTCACCACGAACTTCACTAAACTTGTCGGTGAGGATTGATTTGAGCTGCTCTTCCAGCAGCTGTCCAACAGTGGTGCATAGGCTATCCTTGATGCCATCGATATTGGCGATGCGTTGGAAGAGAGATTCAAGTTGCTGCTCAACCAGATGAAGGCGGGTGGGTAGTCCAGTGCATTGTGCAAGTTCCTTAGCAACATCCTCAAGGCGTCCCTTGTGGCGCATCAATAGTTGTCTCAGCTTTTGCATATCTCCACTAACTTTCTCGAGGACACCCACGCCAATACTCTCTGACTGTTGCTCAACCACATCAATTTTGTGAGAGTTCCTTTCGCATAGTCTTCTCAACTCAACGAACTGAGCCTAACTATCGGCTCGGTAACCGTTCATTTGATCCGACAGATCCCTTTTGATCTGCACAATGAAACTGCTTCGGTAGTTACCTACTTCCAAATCGATGTCTGTTGGTATTGATTGGGGCTTATCTTTCGTGTTCTGCTAGAATCTACTGAGGCTCTGCTTAAGCTCGTTTATGGATCGCTCAAGCGTTGATGATTGGTTGTGTAGAGCTGCCAGCTCCTATTGATTAGTGTTGGTAGTTTGCTCTGCGGTCTACTCCAATTGGTCGATTCTGCAGG
>ERZ724508.712-NODE-712-length-22381-cov-5.711457_pt1 | contig 22381 bp, 33 predicted proteins | sample MGYA00376041_ERZ724508 | MGnify/ENA primary metagenome ERZ724508 (study PRJEB28724, sample SAMN07190887) | wastewater metagenome | isolation source: effluent of sewage treatment plant in Hong Hong | place: USA: Christiansburg, Virginia | collected 2016-03-01 ...
GCAAACTGCACCGCTCATCGAAGCAATCTCTGATTGTGCGATGAAGAGGTAACAAGGGGTATTCGGAAACAGCCAGCCGTGTTATTTCTTCTGGCTTGCATTCTGTCAAATTGTTTAGTCATGACAATATCTTTTAGACATCAAGGCGTAGTGATCACAGGCAATTCACTAGGCTACTCTCTACGATGCCAGCTTGAATATAAACATGGGAAGCCATACTGCAGTTAGCGCGATCAATGTCTTCGCAATTGCTTCCTTGGCTGCGCTGTTGGGTAACACTTCCGAAGGCTTATTCTCTGGAATCTTAGGATTTTCTACAACCTCCGAATTCTTGGGGTTGGCTATATACAGATTCTCCGCCACTACTGGCTTTCCTAATTCAGCTGGAGCTGTATATCTACCCTCCCGATACTTCTTCACTGCCGAACTATTATTCACCCTGTTGGCCAGCTCGCCATCTCTGAATCTAAAGAGTTCCAGACAGCTGTCGATGATCATCCTACAGAACTAGTCCTACACAATCAGCAGCTTCTAGAATTGATTAAATCGCCTTTCGAACACCTCGAAATTGTTGGAGGTCTCGCTTATCCCCACTAACTTGAACTCTTTGACTTCCTTTCGGAAGTGGATATACTCTCGAAGTTTTTTGAATGGACTGAAAAGCAACCAATAACGACTGGCCACCTGCAGGTCATTCAGCCGTTGAACCTCGACTAGTTGCTGGCATGCGTGCAAAACTGCTCGTGCATTTAGGTATGCTCGCTGGTTGGATTCGATGCAGAAACTTTGTACCAGTGTGGGGATTCGCCGTCTATCGATGACTTCACTGCCATTGACGAGCACCAGAGGGAGGTAACCCATTGAACATCTCTCGGCTGTCAACTCAAACACTTTGAGTCCGATTGGATGCCGTGAAAGTACTCTGATTAGCAGTAGTTCCTAGAAAGTGATTTATGCTTCACTCCAGCGGTACAGTTCCAGCCTCGTAATCTGCTTGACCTCTATCAGCTCCTCGCTGTTTAGTTGGTTGAATGCCATATTAATATTTGATTACGGTCGAGGATCAAACCGAGGTTAGTCAAACCGGCACGAACCTCCAGAGTTCGTTGTTGCCGCAGTCCGTGCTCCAGCCTGCATAATCGCCTTTCCTGCTAAGCCAAAACCCGTTGTGGTTCTTAATGGCAAACAATCCGTTTGTCTTGTCAGCCAGTTGGAAAATCTCATTGGCGAGGTGCTTTTCTGCTAGCCGGATTGGGTCAAAGAGGTTATCCGATACACCTGGGAACAGGCCACTGACTTTCTGCTTCAGTGCAAACACTCCACCAACAGTATCGAAGATGAATTGCTCCCACTTATCAAGTTTACCAGCAAATCGAAGTGCCTGATCCTTCGTTCGCTCATTACCGAGGAAGCCACTACTACCGACATGCTGAACCCCGTAAATTTGCCCATTCGTAGGACTTAAGAATTGCTTAACTTATCCGATTTCCTCTTCAAACTTCCATAATTCGTTGTCACTTGGGCTTGCTGTCCAGATAACGTGGGATTCTCGTGGAGAAAGGTATAGCCCTCGGAGATTTCGTATAAAGAAGTTGTTTGATCCTTTCCATTCAAGGGAGAAGAGTTCATTTTACTGACGACTGCCCACGAGACCTGTTCGCTCATTTTCAAGGTTGCTATCACCAAGGTAGAGACCACTCACCTTTTGCTTGAAAGCAAAAAGATTGTCCTTCTTTTCGACTGTCCACTTTTCGTATTCCTGGAACTTAGGCATCACGTCTAACTTCTTCTTGAGATCCCTCACACCACCGATGTACCCACCTTTGTTATGTGCAATGCCATAAACTTTCCCTTCCACCGGCAAACTAACCCCTGTTTCATTTGTCGGGTTGTTTACTCCTGGTGTTACCAACGTAAACTTCCATGCTTCCTTGATGGGAATATTAGACGTCAAAGTCAGTCTTTTATCCTCTCCTGCTGCCAAATTGAGTCCCTTATGATTCTGAATTTGGACCATCCCACCCTGTATGATATGAAACCTAAAGCTCTCCCACAGCTTCTTCTCGGGGGTTAGCTTTAGCAGTTACCACTTGCTATTGACTGCACCAACATAGAGGTTGCTGACTGATTGTCTTAGCGAGAACGTATCGCCCTCTGTTTCGAATATGAATTTTTCCCATTCCTGCGCCTTATCGACAATGACCAGATGAGCCCCATTGTCACAGACCCCACCGATGTACCCTCCATTGCCATTCTGAACGGTAATTTCATCGCAGTCACGAGGAAGGTAACTGGACGCACTGGAAGTGCTGTTCATAAGATATATGTTTAGTGCTCAAATTCGATGTAGACACTCCTGTGATCAGTCTCGGCCAAGCTTAATATGTATAATATTAAATCAACAACAACCGAATCGCATGCTCTTAACGTGATGCTTTCAAAGCTATGTCCTGATCACACTGATGACAGACAAACCCCCTGATTTATAATTGCATGTCGATAGTGCTTAAGTTGTGCCGTAGGTTCTCCACAGTGCCGGCGTCTGTACTCAACGATATCAGTCTCACAGACTTGGAGAAGCTCCGTCGTGATAACTCCATCCTTCAGTCCGAAAGGGCTATTGCCTTTGCCGAGCTACAAGGACGCTTGAAACAGCTCAGCAAAGTGGAAGTGCCATTCTACACTGTGCATCAAGACTTACCGAAGGTGTAGCAAGACAAACTCGACGCAATCGACAAGTTTATGGACGGACTGACCGACATTTAACGGCGTTACCTGCAGTACGCAGTGATCCTGCGCATGAAACACTTGCAGACGCCATTGAAGCAGGAGTACTACGAGGAAATCAAACCGTCAGTGGTGAAGGAAGCTGCCCTCTTAAAAACCTAATCAATGTCAAGGCGCCTCAACGAACTTATGACTCGCAGCAAGGAAGAGCTCATCGCACTGATCAAGTGATGCGTGGATGATCTCGTAGTCAGTTGGGTTGGAAGTTCATGCGCGCTGAGTGCCATCGCTTGCATCGCTGCTTGAACACCTCTTCGAAGGAGGGTTTACGAAAGCAGTTGTACAGCTGCTCGTGAGCTTGAACGTCAATTTATTCTTCGCTGGCAATGGTAGTGTTCCAGTTGCAGAACACATAGGCCATGGCATTGTAGAGCTTGGGGATGTTGCTGTGAATTCGTTCCTCTGCAAATTTTTCAAGGATTTCGATTTTGTTCGTGCCTTCCTCCTGTTCGAAGTTTGGGTTGGCAGAGATGAATTCAGTAATTGACTTGTAGTTCTACATGAACTCACATCATTACCATCGAGGGTTGAAGCACGCACCCAGTGAAGACATTTCTGCACTTCTGTTCGCTGGTGTTCGTTGTGAGTACAAATACCAACGGTCTCACCACTGATTGTTTAGCACATCGCTTTTGGTAGGACTGCTTAAGGTCTACCATAATCCAGTTATCCAGCGTTGACGGTGTGCAGATGAACACAATGTCGCACTATTCCATGAGCTGCTCGTTATTGTAGTAGACCTGCACACCGTACTTTTGTTGGTAGTCGCTCAGATGTTCAGTCTGTCTGGTCGATACTGCAACATTACTTGTCTTGAGGCCCTCTGCGTTACTTTCATGGTTACATTTCGAAAGTACAATGAGAGTGTTGGTTATTAGTCTGCCCATGGCTCCACACCCAATCACTCCGATCTTCAGATCACTGAGGGACATGCTTGTGCATTTCTAGGCTAGCTTTGGAGGTACCTCAAGCAGATAGAAGTAGCTGTACAGAGTAAAATTGATGTCGAGGCATGTTAGTGCTCGCAGAAGTCTCTGCTTGAACAGCATTTGACCACCTTCCTCGCTCACAGGCACATAAGGCTGGGAGAGGACTGCATCCTCGAATGTTCTTATGGATTTGGCGACGTTCTTAGGGCCAGAAGTCCGTGATTTATGCATTTTAAAAATCAGCAGTGACTGGGTAACGCCTCTTTCAGCTTTTATTTTAATGAATAGGACTACACTCGAGTTTCACAGACCACCCACGCCCAGACCTGCTTTCAAAACTACCCCACGAAAGTCCAAGAGGAGAAAACGTTAGCAACTATCATTTGCTTCCTTGATGCCACCAGTCTATCTCGACGCTGATTTTTTTCGACGCTACAAGGGCATTGTGGAGAAGAACTATGAGAAGTCAACGCTCAAGGAGTACAGGTTTCCACGCCATTAACAACCAACAAAGGCTGCAGATGAATAGAAGACTGATGGCTCACTGGAATCGTCGATTGAGTCGATGAAGGGTGTGAGCAGCTATAAGCTGGGAAGCCAAAATAAAAAGCCAAAGAGGACAGTGCACATGTCAGCAACACAGCGAGTCTTTGGCAACTGTAAGGAAGACGTGCTGAAAGTATTTAAGACTGAACCGAAGAGCAACGTGCCGAAGAACCTGCATAGGCGTAGTGCCTCGCCTATGTTTATGGCAGGGTTATAAACATTGGAAATTCGCGCAAGGAAAACCCAAGACAGACGTATATTCTTCACTAAAACCGCCCGTTTTCGTATCCTGAACCATTCTCAGCGCAAAACACAAATAACCGAGAACCCAGAGGAAACAACAAAACCTCTGTTAGCTGGTAGACAAGCTCTCAGGACAATCCACTGATATCTTTTTTATGCAGCATTGTCACAATCAGTCGTCGATTTCGATCACTTATGTGGCGTTGCTTTGGGTCATTGGCCTTTACTGCACCCATCTGGGGCGGAACAGTTCAACATACTTCCTCGAGGAAGTTTCCTTACAGTAGAAAAGCAGATGAGGACAAGGCACACCAGTCTTCTCGAGTTCGCAGCATTCACACTTCCACTTGCTTATCCGAAATGTGTATGAGCTCCTGGTGGTCGACACAATCTTTTCGTCGGGAGAGTCGCCATTATTTAGTTTGAGTTCGTCCTTCATTGATTTGATGTAGTTTTCCAGAAACCTACCAAACACATCATAGCAGAGCTGCTTACGGAGGCCATTGATTCGAAAGTCGGCAAAAAACTTTTCAACAGGCTCGATGTAGAGACGGTTTGTTTCCCTTGAATTGACTTCGAGAGTTTCATCTAAAGCAAGCATATTTTTGATGAACGGCAGCAAATTTTAGCCCTTTTCGCCGATGAGTTTGTTGCTGAAGCGGTTGATAAAGCTGGTATAGCCTCGACTATAGAGGCCACTGAAATTAGCCGGTATTTTGCACAGGCAGGTCCGATTGAGTTTTGATACGAGAAAATCGTAGGCCACAGTTCCATTCGTTGGGTCACTCTGAATTTTCTTTAAGTTCTGGTGGAAATCCTCCGGGTTTCTGCAGTATATTGTTTCCTTCACAGTTTCGATAAGTTACAATTTTTGCTAGTTGGTGCCTGTCAACTTCCTCTCAAGATGGTTGATAATGCTGAAGTGGGTGTAGAGATGACTGCCCTTGAAGTTTCCCCCTTCTATGAGTATTCGGATGGATTTCGACATGCAACGGTTGTAGGGTGTGATTATCGTCTCTGGTGGAGTCTTAGGCGTTTACAGAAACATCTTGACAGCGGGAGAAACCGACGCTATTGTCTCCTCGCCAAGCACTGCCAAACCTGCGAGTAGCGTCGCAGCATTACCGTCGCTCACTAAGAACACAATTATCTTAAAGGTCCGAGTGATGTTGGCATTAATTGGCGTATTGAGCGAGAACAGCTCGATCGTGACACAATCACCCCACTTCCTGTAGTTTTATTTCATGCACGGCGAAATGATGACCATACGACTTTCGGACCAGCCCGTCAAGCGCTGTACCTCAGTTCCATGAGAATCCTCTTTGACGAGACACTTCCTCTCTGTTAACAGTTATTTGATCTTGTTGTACTCGACCTTCTCGCTTTCTGTGAAGGACAGTGGCTGGTTGGCTGCAGCAGGTTGACCAGGAGGTCTCTCGCTTTGTTGCTGTTCTTGCTCACTCATCTTTCTCATTCGTTTGAGATCCAGGCTTGGCTGTTACTTCAATAGCCTTTCGAAATCACTCTACTTGTTCTCCAATTTCAAGCTCGGGTATACTTTAGAAGAATCCCTGACATTCCTTTCCTCCTTCCTACTCTCCTTTGTGGGTTATTTCCGTGTTTACTCAGGGGTCTGCATTTTATACTTGTGTTTAACTCCTTTTTCGGCTGCCTCAGCAGTTTACGCAACTACTTCCCAGTAGCGATGACGATGCTAATTTTGGAGAGCAACCAGCTCAAAACTCTCATCGACGGAACTCCTCATCAGTTGGATCAGGGCATCGCAGTACTTACACTTGTAGTTGATTCTGAGCACGTTACTTTGCCTCGGCAGTACGATACACACATAGTTATTCACAAGGCTGGTATCAAAGGCAGCTTCGATGGATTCGTTCTCCATGGCATTCTGCACCTCCTTTTCGCTTGCATACCGCTGGGTAACGTGCATACTCGTTGGGAAGTACAGCACGAACTCATCGTCTTTGATCCTGTTGGTGCTCATGGGATGCCGAACTAAAGGCCGCAGCTTGGGTAGTTCTCTTTTCTGAATGTTGCCCGGCTGGGACTTCTGCTTGTTGCGCTCAAAATACGAGCGCATTATTTTAAATCTAATTAATTGGTAATCCCAATAACTGGCTTTGCTTGGCATTGCCTTTCAATAGGCTGTGGCTATTCTTCTTGTACGTGGAATTACCCATCTATTGTAAGTTTCTTCGTGCGGGATGAATAGGCAACTGCAACCAGAACCCTAGAACTATCGGACACTAGAAAATCCCATCACCAAGCGGAAGATACGACTGCCAGTGCTTATCCATAATCGTTCAGCGAAAGGGATGACTTTGCTGGAGTACACCAATCTCTATCTTGCCGATCCTCAGGCTTCCGCACAACTAGCCACCCCTTCACTCAAAGCAGCCACACAAAATCTTGCTGAGAAATAGCCACCGGCAACCCTGCTGTTATCCCCTTCGACAATAATGGAGAGCAGCCGGGAGAAGGAGGAATAGCTTCGTAACCAACTCAAACTATCTGAGGCGAGGAACGCAATCGTCATGAAGTCACTTCGCAAGTATCTGCCACACAACAGCAGTTTGACCGAAGGCTATCGCCAGCAACGAAAACTTCTAAATCTTAGGATGAAGAATATTCGCAACGACAGTACTCTCAGTATTCCGGCTGGCTATGTGGAGGAGCAGGTTGGCAGCAGCAGTCGCTTGGAGGTGCGGGATACCAGTCCGAGTAGCAGCCAAGCCTCCAGGACGCATATCAAGGGGCACCAAGTACCACCGGAGGAAACTGAACCTCGCAAGCAGGAGGAACTCAAGAACATCCTTACCGAAAGATAGCGCATCCGCCAGATTATCGACGGGTACGAATCTCACCGACTTTTTGTTTGTGAGCTCAGGACATAAGAACAACTAATGGAAAGGAACATGGACATGGAGTTTGGAAAAGTACGAGCAGCTTGCGGAAACATCCTTGGCGATGGCTACCGCCTGCAACGAAGCATTCCTGTCAATGAATGCAACGAACTCAAGCGAGACATGCATGAAGTATCCGTACGATGCCAGATTCTCAGTCGGTCGCTCCGAAAGAAGTACTGATTGTTGGGTTTGTAGTGAGCTCTACTATTATCGACAGTCATGGTGGTTGCAGATCCAGTCAGATCTTAACAGCCGCTAGGTAGAGGTAGCCAACAACGAAGCAAGCTACGGCAGCCTTCCAGTCCTCATAGCCATGTTTCTTGCACATCGAGTAGGCGATCCGACCCAGTGGGCATAACGGCATCACTTTTGCAGTGTTTTTAGCTTTATGACTTCAATACTTACAGAAGAGGCGAACCCATTTGTTACCGTAACCTGTGCCTCTCGGTGTTTCCAGCGATGCAGTGTAAAAGCCGTAGATGGTACTGAAGACAGCTCCGTTGACGCCTCCAACTGCCAGATCGGTTGTGAGATCCTTTCGATTGTACTTGAGATTATCCATGGTAGAGTATTGCAAATATATTATCATTGGAAGTCCTGCTGGAGAGCAATTTGGCTCTCGGATGGAGGCAAGGGCTCCTGCCGAATGGGAGATATTGTTTGGTCGGGTTCTCTGTAAACTTGCGAGGATTCTTAAATGCTAATAACTTTGCGGTACCGACGATGCTGTCGATTGAGGGTCTCGCTATTACTGCTTTCCTGATCTGATGATTGCAACCTGTTACTCTTGACTGATGAATGCCGCAAAATGAACTTACTTGGCCTGTGATTAGGATAGTGTGCAGCGACTACCTTCTTCTATCTTTCAACGAGGGCTGAAACTTCGTTGGCTACTGAAGAATCTACGGAACTGAGGTAAAAGTCGATCAACTACTCCTTCTGACTGGTGCTGACTTCCATGGGTTGTTGACCAGTTATGCCGTAGGGGTTTGATAAGAACTCGTTCATGCTGTTGTCGTCAGTTCTCACTCGTTGCTTCTTTCGAAATTGGGATTACTTGAGTCTGCTCCCATCCACTGCGTAGTCTTCGATCTTCGACATCGTCAGTACTTCATTACGATTATGTGGCACAATTGACAAAGGGATTTTCTTACTTTCGCAGAGGAGACTACGCATACAGCTCTCGTCAACAACCGGATCCTGCACACGATATTGTTTGCTTCTAAGAACCTCATGGTCATTTGGGCGCATCGGGGCTAGCATACTCTACTTCTTAGTGGTTGGGCGACGTCGCTTCGTTTCCAAGTTTGTCGGGCTTCGTTGTTGAGAATCCACACGGTTGAACTTCTTGACATCGAACTGGTAGTACTCATCCATACTCTACTCGTTACCCAAGCTTAGCATCTGTTCCTTCAGACGAGTGAATTCCTGTTCAAGTTGCTTCTTTTCGTGAACTGCCTGGACAGCTTACCTCCTTGCCTTCTCAATTTCCTTCCGAAAGACCAGCTCTTGCAGTTTGATATCCTTGCGAATGCGAGCTATCATCAGCTGCATCTTCCTATACTCCTATCTCTTAGCAGTATCGTTGGAATGGGAACTGTTGCTGTTATTAGACTTCTCCCTTTAGCTCTCGCTCTCGTGACTGGAGATAAATTCTGATTCGGTAATAGTCGGTGGACGTTGGTTAGGAACTCTGTTAGATTGTGCTGATTTCCTTGAGTGTTCGTTCGGGTGGTTTTGAAGAGGAATCTCTGAGCGATACTGGCGACTTTCGACAACAGGCAGTTTCGGAAGGCTACTATTCCCTTTATCATGGTTAGCAGCAGCTTGCGCAACGAGGCTTTCTTTCAACTTCCTTTTCGCCTTGAACTCTTTGAATGATAGCTTCGGTTGGGTAGGATTTTCGTCTGGGAGAACTTTCACTTCTGTGATCTTAGCTGAAGCTCCTACATGAAAATGAGAGTTTAAAACAGTACTCTGCCTCTCAATTAGTGCCTCTTTCTTCCGGTTCTCGTTCTGGGCTCGCCTCTGGAGCTCCTATATGTACCGCTGGTTGCTTTCAAATTCTCTTTTCTCTTCGGTTATCCGTCGTTCTCGTTAATTCTTCTTGCGTTGCTCGATCTCCTCCATCTGCTCCTTTAGCATCTTCTGCATCTCCAACCGTTTTTTGTGCTTATTATCGATTTATGTTTGTTCGATGTTCTCCAATTTTAATAAATTACGTGCTCCCTGCTGATAAATTTCTTTGATGGGAGGAGACGATGGAGCCACCTCCGAGAATATTTTGTTGCGGGGCGATGCCGACATTATTCTCATGATGTCATTCAAACTCCCACTTTTGTTCAGTTCGTTAGTTGGTTGGTCCCTTTCCGATTGTTTGTTGTGTTTGCCGTCCTACACTCCATTTGAAATCTCTTGTGATAGGTCAAGTTGTTACTAACTTCGCAGGCCTTAGAAATAACCAAACGCTTGGTATTGCTACTCGTTCGATTTCCGACTGTTGCTGAAGCAGGCTTGTAGCTGTACTCATCGTGAAGGTTGGAGTAAACAAGAGGCCGTTCTTACTGTTGGTGAGTATGCAGTTTTTTGTGTTGCCCCACGACTAACAGTTCATGTTACTGTTGCTGCGGTGCGGGACTCCTCCTTCTTTCTGATTTCTCCATTTGCTTTCGTTACTAGTGTTCCTTCATCTACCATCGCATAGTCGTGTACCTGTTACAGAAGGATGTTTCGATACTGCTATTTGGAAATCATTCAAGAGGCAATTAATTAATGACAAGTTTGGAACTGCTCAATGAATAGCCAATGGACTATTGTAGAGTAGTAAGTCACGCTTGCTGTGGCGAGCGGACGGCAATGGTGTGCTTTCGGAACGGGTAGTTGCCTGAGGAGATGGCTGGGATCATTCTCGCTCCGATATCATCTGAGTTCTATTTGTTCACGTGGCAGCGATGAAAATCTTTCTGGGCCGTCACACCGAAGAGACTGTCCAGCTATGGGAAGGCGTTTGTTTTGTTCGGATCGGAATCGCCTTTTCTTGAAATTTTCTTCATCTTCAAAGTCTTTTGTCTTTCGAGCTGAACAGCCAAGATGATCAGCTTATTGTTGATTTGCAGCACAAACGATGGGTTGATTGGCGACAGCACAACTGGTTCCTGGAGGAACTTGAGTGTTCCGAAGGATGAGCCTGCGTCCTCAATGAATACCCTTCCATTTTCGAAGGTGAGTTGGGAATGTCTACGGCTCAGATAGTCCAGTCCCATTCGAATATGACATTAACTACTCCGGCCGATGACCACTGGCTCTGATCTGCTCAATGACTCCACGATGATAACTACATTAGCTGACTTGCTTACAGTTGTCGTCATCTTTGTTATGAGAAATAACCTCCAGCTTGATATACGGAAGCTGAACCTTATCTTCCAGGAAGATGTCAGCTAGGCCCGATCTCTTTCTCAGCAATCCAGTTGAATACTCGTGCTTACAGACCGAACACATAAGAGAGCTTTTTCGCACTCTCAATCCAGATTATGTTGAGCTATAGCCACCGCTCCTAACCACCCACTCCCTCAGACAGTCCAAATGAATGTACTGCATGGTGCCCTGGCACTTACAGGGGTGCAAGATGGGATTCTCCTCCAACGAGCTCCCCTCATAGCATATTCTACACAAACAGTCTGTCGGTGGGTTGATAACTTGGGCTGAGCAAAGCTCTTCTTCAACTGACCCCTGCGGCCTCTTTGGTGTGGTGCGAATATCCACTACCTTGAGTATGTGCAAGGAAAGTTTAAAGACGTCACTGATGTTGACTTCGGTCTACAATTGGCCAACTATATTACTTTTCTGGTTAGGAGCTGCCAGCCAGGACAACACAACGGATCATTCCACTTGTGACAGGCGTTGCTGCCCACGAGAGTTGAGCTTCCACGAAACTTTACATCAAGCATGAACTCTGGTCGTGTATTTTGAGTATGCAGGGAATGCCCATCGCACAACTGTTGATATTGGCTGAGGTTGGTGAGCACCGCGACTCCTGCTTCATTCGCAGCCACAATGCCTATACTTGCCTCGATAAATACAGTTAGAGTTGAGCTCAGCGCTGAGAATTTGCTGCTCCCCCTATCTGTCCTTGTGACTGTAGACGTGCGGCCCCATTTTGGTCTGCCGAACGACGGATATCGTGCTGCATGATGCGCCAAGTTACACAAGGGACTGTTGACTGCTTCTCGTTGAAATGATCGGGGAAGAATTGCCCATTCAAGGAAGAATCGAGGTTAATATATAATCTTTGGAATCTCATGGAAGGTTTCAACAATTAGTATCAATACTGCGAGGAAAGTTCAGGAACTACTGAGGGTGGAAGGGAGCCACGGATGCGTTTCCTTTGAATTGAAATCGTTTAATAATGAAGAAATATGATTCTTAGTTTCCGAAGGTTTAGCTCAAAGCTGGCCGAGCCAGGATATTGTGATGGGAGGCACCCGTAGCTGACCCTCCAGACTTTAAAATATTGTGCAAGACTGTGAATTGGCGAAGGCTACCCAATAACAACTGATCGATCGCCCACGATGAGTAATATGCAACCCCGTCGATGGCTGCTCAAAGAGAAGAGGGGTGCACCATGAGCATCTTCCGAGTACCATCAGGCATTTTATCTGCAGCAGATACGTGAATTAATAGATTTGAGTTATTTCGTGCTGCAATCGGATAGTTTTGAATTTTGAGCGGAAAGTAGGAAGGTCTTCCGGTACTGGGCCTCCACGCCAACCTACCGATTAGACAGTTCAACTTAGCTAGGATAATTCCAGTGGAGGTCAACTCCCCTCTCAAGGAGACCTTGACCCTTTAACTTTGGAGCCAAGCTCAAGAACTGATGGTGGTGGAAGGAGCACCTCATGGCAACATTATCAATGAAATATTAATCCAAATACATACTAATATGAACCCAAGCAAAGTCGGGGAACACCTCTTGTTATCGCTTATGGAGACAGAGTCAGGTGGCCGGCCTCACTATCCACCAGGAAATGCCTAGAAATTTGGTAGAAGACCTTAGAATCCGATGGAATCGCTTCGAATCTTCTGTTTCGTGTGCCCGACCCCCCAAAGAGTTGATTCAGGAGCCCACCACACAGCCCTTTACAGAGCTGTCGTCGGTCAGATGTTTGCCGATATGATACGACTGACTGACGGTCGTGTACGCTGTGTTACTTGTGAGAATCGTGTGGTGAAGTTATAATTGGTTTTGATTGAGCTTATCGGGATGGAAGCAAGTGACCGAACTGAAGAACAGCAATCTGGGAGTAGCCATGATGATACCAGCCGACAGCACAGCAGTCACCAACCTCAAAACACACAAATGGGTGTCACTAACGTCAACCCCCCTTCGGAAAAGTATGACGATGTCATAAACTCAGACCGAAGACAAAACGGGCCAATCGTTCGGTATTGCACGTCTGGACCGAGATGGACGAGCAGCGCCTGTTCGAGCTGCAGGAAGAGTTTGGGAACAGTTGGTCACTGATTGCTCGGAAACTCAACAAGTAAAGAAGAGGTTATCAGTAGGTCCGACAATGCTGTCAAGAACAGGTTTTACTCAACCTTTCGCAAGAGTGTGCGACACATTAACAAGTTTATTAAAAAATACTGTCGTCGACTCCAGCTAAAGACCCTTTCCAACCATAACCTGCTGGGTATCCTTGCTGCCTGCTAGGAAACCGGAGGTCGTGAGGTCATTGAGCCAGAATTGCTTGTCCGCTGTCAAAGTAAGTCCATTCTTATGCAGACATCAAGAAAACCATGTTTAGACACGCGCAATAGCTGTCCAAATTCGACCGCTAGAAGCTGATCGAACTCATCAGTGAGTTTATTGAGGTGTCGAAGCTTGTCAAGAACCAGAGAAACGACTACGCTCAGCTCGTTATGACCAAGATCAAGCAGAAGACCGGCCTTGCGCAGGCGAGCCTCGCCGTGGAGGAACTTTCCGAAGAGGAGCGGGAATTGTTACCGACCAAAGAACTACCTCTTCAGGATCCTCCCAAGCAAATGTATATGCTCACACCGATGCCATCCCAGCAACAACAGTTGATGATGACTCAGGACCCGAGATATTACCAGCTGCCCAGCTACTACCCCCAGCAACCAATCTACTACATGATGATGCCACCAACCGGATACTCGTCGGTCCTGGGAGTTTCCAATCCGTACTCCCTCTGATTCCATCAGCTGTTATTGTACTCTAATAGAAGTTCTGGCGATTTGTGAAACTCGTAGGCGTTTTCCTTGCAGATGTTTTGATGTCAGCCTGATACGGTATGCCATCTGTAAATCTTCCTGTAACAACAATGGAGAAGGCTTCCCTGGATAGCCATCTGGCTAATTATGCCATCAACTGGTCGTTTATTTTTAAGAAATCACTCCTTCTGTTTCGGGAAGTTGTTGCTTACCTGAATCGAAAGAAACCATCTCCCAAACTTCAGCATCATTCACTTCAGCCGAACTTTGCTCCTGGAGAGAAAAAACTCACTGCAAGCAGCTATCACCCAGCAAGCAATGGAATGTTTCGGGAAGGTTTGCTTAACGTCTTCAAATTTGAACGCACCATTACTAATAATCAGCTCGGGGCAGAGAAGATGGAGAGGAGCCACAGCAAGGACATCGGACCCTCAACAGTTGTGCAAAGAATGATTAAGAAACACAATAGGAAGCAATGTATTCAGCTCAACGACTTGTTGATGAGCTCGTTGACGTACACGTCGATTTGGTCAAGGAACAGCTCTCGGACTTCCTCCTTAGCAGCTTAGAGCTCGCGCTGTAGGTCTTCTTTGGCTCGACGGAGGGTTAAGTCGGTTTGGAGGACACGCACCTCGTAGCTTTAGTCTGGCACCATTTCATTGAGGTAGTCAAAGTCGCGCTTCAATACCGTGAAGCGGGCGAATGGATTGCTTTGGCATTCGAATGGACTGACTTTGCAATTGGGGTTAAATTGGAAGTCAGTAAGGCGCAATCGTTCACCTCGCAGCAGCTCACGCTCTTGCAAGATGCTGCTAACAAGGTCCTGCATTTTGATGTAGGATTTAGTCATTTCTGGCCGCTTGGGCTTCTTCAAGAAGTTTTGTGCAACTTTTCTCTTATCAGCACCGAAGATTGGAATGCGGTTGTCCTTAGACTGCAAAACTACTGACTTAAGGGAGTTCTACAGGGACTGTGTGGGCTCAGCTGAACGATCAACAGTGCTATTGTTCGTTATTGTGCTAGAAGCCAGGTAATTCTGACGATTGGAGGCATCGTCCAATTTTCCAAACGGACTTATCGTTGTAATTTGCTTTTGGAAGGTCACAGGACCGAACGGGAGAGGAGACTTTGATGTATCAGCCACCACGCCCATCGAAACAGCTTTGTGAAGTACAGGAGGTGATTGTTCCTTTCTTTCCATGTCCTCTAAGATTTATTCAATTCTGCTTTTGAGTACTCCAATGATCGGTCGTTCATAGGCCTTCTTTTTCAGGACACTGATTAGCAGCGCTTTGATGGGCTCGCTGATCTTTTCATCCCTCACTTTATACTCTTCCTTGAGAATTTTATTAAACACTTCCTTATTATTTTCGCCAGTGTAGTAGGGATCGCCATGGAGCAGCTCGTCGAAGATGATACCTATTGACCACACATCCACACTATTTGTGTAGGTATGGAACTTTGCTTGCTAAGGTGCGATGTATTCTTTGGTGCCAGCAACAGTCTCCATGATTATATTCTTGGTGCTTAGACCGAAGTCTGCCACTTTGAGGTCGGGAATGGGTGCTCCCTTTTTATACTTCTTCGTCAGCAGAATATTCTCAGGTTTGAGGTCGCGATGGGTGATCCGGTGGTTATGTAGTTCCTGCACACCCTTGGCAATTTGAAGGATGCACTTGAGGGTCTCCACCTCAGTGAACTTATGGTTCTTAGCTTCGTTGAGCGCATCCCTACGTTGATTAGCCTCCATACCATAACGAACCACCGGAACAGTACTAAGAGATGTACCAGACATAGTCGTTGGTATCGATAATTTCGTATATCTCAAGGATGTTGGGGTTGGATACTCGCTGGAGCTCCTCGTTGATCTGCTTCTCCTTTTGGATGTCTTAGTACTCCGCGTCGGCCTTAACCACCCTGCGAATGGCTAGGTACTTCTTCAAAGGCTCGTCAAACAGTTTGTACACCTGAATTTCATGTGAATATACCTTCGCGAAGTTGCCTTCTCCAATGAGCTCCGCACGATTGAGGTTGAATGTCTTGTTGAAGCGTGCTGAACGGATTTCCATCGTTTGGAAAAGTAGTTATCAAGATGAAAATTTTAAATGAGTCTAAAGAAATGAAGCTATCGAACTCTGAGTTGGCGACAGTTAGGTGTCAGCTAAAGCTGTCACCTGATCGGAACTTCGGTGGGGGTGTCTTGCCAGCTGTTGGTTGGTCTCGAGGTTAAGTATCAGTTGTTTTGGCCACTCTCAATGACATGTAGTCTTTTAAGGCGTGACCAATAGCTGATAGCTGAGTATCTCGTACATCAAGATGCAGACCTTCCCTTCCGAGTCGTTGAATTCGCTAACTAACTGCTTCGAGGTCAGCTGTAGAACCGCTGGGGTAGTCCATTGAAAAAAAGTTGATCACGTTACGCAAGCACTTGTCGCTGTACAGCTCGTTGAGGCTGTTCTCAATTGAAGCAATCTGCAGATCAATTTACTCGTCAAGGTTGCGCAGCTCTGTTACCACTTCCTCTCCGTAGCATATGACCCTGCGAATGAGATCTTCCTCGAGTTCGATCAGCTGCCTTTCGAACTCCCTCACTAACTTTTCCCTGGCATCTAATAACCTCTTCCTCACCAATTGCTCATTCTTCTTTTTGTAGGTCTGTACCTATAGAAGCTCTTCTCCGGCCCTTTCGAACAGCTTCTCAGCATGTAGATACTGCCTCTCGACCTCCTTGACCACTGCTGCAATAGTTTCAAAGGTGGGTTGTGTATTTGCTGAGGTGTGTTCTTCACTGTGTAGCCGTATGCACTTTGGACACATTGGCAGCAGACACTCGGGCGATCTGCAGAAGTTGGTGATGAGCTCGTCGCTGTGGAACGCACATGGCGCAACCTTGAGAATCATTTGAAATTTATATGGATAGCGCCGAGCTGCAATCATTTCTTAGCCTGGAACGAACTGTAGCCCTTCATGACATTCTCCAGGTGCTTATCCACGAATGAGTAGAGTCGTGACAGGTAGTCGTCGTAGTAGATGACTGTGGCATTCGGGTCCTTGTTTGTTGCGAATTCGATGAAATCCTGTGTTTCCTTGGTATTGAATTCAATTCTGAATTGGATGTTGGCGGGTACCCTTCAGTTTAGAGGTGCCTGCGCATCTCCTCGATCTCAATGTAGCCCTTGCCTTCCGGATCTAACATCTTGAAGGCAGCCAACAACGTCTCGGGATCATCGGGTTCAAAATCTCTGTCTTTTAGCACTACAGTAGCACAATGTAACTACCCTTGAGCATATATGGCTAGAATTTGGTGTATTTGATGCTCTCCATCGGCTCATCTTCTTCGATCTGCGATAGGGACGACTTATACCTCTGGCAGGATAGCGTCACGAACCTGCGCCTCGGATGGGAACTGACCGAGATACCTCATGACGTATGGAACTTCCTTCTTCTCGATAAAGCCCTTCTTCTTATCAAAGAACAGAGAGAAAGCCTCCTGGATCTTGAACTTAAGGTATTCCTCCAGCTTGGCCTTTTCAGTAAGCGAGACGTTGGGATCGTACAGCATCGTTCAAATAGAAATTGCAATTATATGCGATTGTTAGACCAGACATCACATCTTGGCGTTGAGCACCTCACCAAAGTAAGGGATCTCGTTGTACTTGACGTAGTCACCGGCGATGGGGGTATAAAGTGCATGCACCGGCACATTGAAATTGTCGATCACCAAGTTGATTTCGCTGGCAGCCTGACGGATGAGTTCTCGGTAGGACTCGCTCAGCTGTTTGGCGGTATCAATGGCAATAGCCTCTTCGAACAGGAAGAACGATAGGTTATCCAACAGAATTTCAATGGCGAAGATTTTGATGTGCTTGGAAATGACATCTTTGTTCCTTGGTTCCTTGAGCTGCTTATCGATTACCTCCAGAGACTGACGCATAGCAACGCGCTCACCATACGCAGTAGCTAAATCCTGTGTCTCATCGGAGGTGTATTTCATCAGGATATCATAGTTGCTCTTCCCAGCAGCCTTCAAGTTCGCCATCTTTTCGGTTAGCTTGTTGAAGAGGACAACCTCTCGCATCTTCAGGAGGTTGAACAGGGTATCTAATTGGGTGAGCTTATTGATACAGCTCACCTGTTATTTTCTGTACTCGGGAAGTTGTGTGTGTCCTTTGGTAATGTTCGTCACATAGTCCTTCATGATCTTGACCATGAGCACTCGGTTATCGCCTTCAGCAGTCATAGCAGCATGTGCGCCTGCAATTGCTTCACCAAACCTGTTGGCTGAAAGGAACCCTTGCCCACCACATCTCTCCCTACAAATGGCAGCGCCTTTTCCCGCGTGCCAGCCGATGAGTGTCTTATCGATGCAGCAGATGCTCAGAAGTTCATGCTAGTAACCCTTTGGGTTCTTGAACACTGACTTGCTGAAGTTATGCAGTATATTTAGAGCAACTGTTCGGCTGATCAAAGGAATGAGAGCATTTTGCTGAAGTTGGTACTCCATGATGGGTGTCTCAGATTTCCCGTTTTCGCTTACTGCCATCCTCTGCTGGGCATACTTTATGGTGATGTAGCTCAGGGTCTTTGCAGCCCCAAAGCTCATCGACGCAATGCAGAGTCTTCCTGACAGTAGCCTCTCAGTTACCTTGAAAAACCGCTGCTGGATACCTTTGATGTCGCTGACGAATTCACCCTTCTCTGTGACATCGCCATACTTGTTCAGCATGTTCACTCGGGGAATTCGAACATTGTTGAACTTGAGAGCAGCATTATCAACACCGTTGAGGCCGATTTTGTAGCCCATATCATTGATTTCCACTCCTGGCAGCTGCTTGAGTTTCTTATCACGGATCGGCACAATAAACGCGTTAACTCCCTCATTCTTCCCCTTAACGATTGTTTGTCCGAAGACCAATGCATAGTTGGCATGCACTGCTCCATTTGTAATCCAGTACTTCTGGCTCAGAGTGGTGGGGCTGTTGACCACAAACTCCTTGGTCTTGTCGTCATAAGTAACAGTAGTCTCCATCTGCACAGCATTATTGCCATAGCCCAACTCTGTTAGACAGAAACATCCGGTGATGTCCAGCTTATCGATCAATGGGAACAAGAATTTGTGACGCTCACTGTGTAAGGCAGCGATTGTTCCGCCGAACAGGTTGTAATGCACCGTCAATTTCGTGGTGGTACTTCCAGCAATCATGCCAACGTTTTCATGGGCTGTGAAGATGTTGGTGGGGTCACTGAAGAAGTCTGTCACCGACACAATCTTTGCCTCGGCTACCTTGCGCAGCTGCTGCATGGAAAGCTCGCGTTGGTCCTCAAGTGAAATATTGTAGCGTGGAGCCCAGATTGGATCACGGAACAGGTTGAACCACTTCTCCCTCTTCGATGGATCGTCGTGGAAGAACAGCTTCTGCAGTTCGTTCAGCTCAGACATATCTATTTTAATGATGTCATAGCAATTGTCACTTCTCAAGGATCATTTGGCTGCTCAGTGCGATTTTCAGTCGCTGGGTGTAGAACCCCTGACTGTCCAGTCGAGTCAGGAGATTGGCCAAGTGTCCGTCCTGCTTACTGATTCTACAATAAACACAATAAGTTACAGTCTGTAAATTTCTTCCAGCAGTCGTTTGAGTGCCTTGTCGAAGCATACGACGAAACCCTTGACAAAATGAGAGAAGTTCTTGGCTTCCATGAGAGTGCTGATGGCTGCGAGCTGCTCCGCCTGTTTTCGGTTCCGCTTTTGTAGGGTAGTCTATTTTGTAAAGGCTTCCTCCATCTTTGAGCTTTCGTAGGTCTGTGGCCGATCGGTGTTGAGAGACTCAATGTACGTCTTGATGGAAAAGAATCCCTGGCAGCTGTTACCGAGCTCAACCACAACAATCTTGAGAAGCGAGTCGTTCATTAGCAACGACTCCTTGAGACAGGTATCCAGAAACTCTTCGTGGAACTGGATGACGTCCTCGAACCTACGCACCTTTTTGAGATTCTCGGTAAGCTTGATCCAATTGTGCTCGATAACTTCGTAGCTGAGGTTGTAGACGATGTTCTTGCAGTAGTGCAGCATACGCTGGTTAAGGCCGTAGGCATGCATGTAACAGGACAGCGGAGTCTTCTTGGTGGATTGCAGGACGTACCAGGTTTGGTTCAGCTGACGTTCGATATACTTACACCAGAACAGATGTCGGAATAGCACCTGGTACTTCGTCAGCACCTTTCTGTTGATGATCAAATTCAAGGGGAACTCAACCTTGAACTCCAAGGTAAAGAAATCCAGATATTTGCTGCTGCTTGTTGCCCCCAGCGGTTTTTCGCCACTACTATCGAAGTTGAACTTGCGAGGTTATAGGCTCTTGATCCTCTGAATTTGTTCGAAGATCGTAAAGTTCTCTATGCGGCAGGATACGTCTTCGTTGAACGGGTCGCTGCTCGCTGTCGAAGTCTTCACACACAGTTCCAGCAGGCTTTCTAACTTCTCGATGGAAACGTGGCGGTTGCGAGTTTACGACAGGTACTTCTCGGCGGCATCAAGGAAATGCACAAAGAAGTCTCCGTACTCCATGAAGAAGAAGCCTTTCATTGATTTGAGTAAGCCCATTAATCCCTTTTCCTTGATGAGGTTGTTCAGTTGGTCATTGGCCCAATTATAAGCGTTCTGGAGCGGTTCGGTGAAATCCTGTAGCTCCATACACCTGTTGAGCACGGTGTGGAGCTCCCCTTTGTTGGGGTGCAGAATTTTAATGTTGCACTCGCTGATCACGTTCAAGTATTTCCCGGTCATGAGAATGATGTCGCTGTCTTTCTGTAGGAACACTGGAACCAACTCCCGGCGGAGAGTAAACCTATCGTCCCAGTAGTTGAACTATCGGTTGTCTTTGCGTATGTCTCTTTGTTCGAAGACCATAAACTATTCGTACTTGTCGCTGATGACACCCTCGTAAATCCACTTTTCCAGAAGCTGCACATAGACTGACAGGGCACGATTGAATAAGAAGCAGTAGATACCCTTGACTTGATCGTCTGTTGTGCTATTCAGCATTGTGAAGATACAGCTTAGCAGGGGGCCACCGCGTAGACCGTTGGCATGACGAGTTAACTCCACCAAACTCTCCATAATCTTGCAGCTGGGCTGGACGTAATACCACATTTTCTGTAATGTTAGACCGTTCTTCACTTCTTCGTCAAGCTGCACAACCATCATTTTATATTCCTTGATCAAAGTGCGTAGTGCCCCCGTGAAGGCTTGGCAGACTGTCCCGTTCTCAATATTGTTTACGGCAATGTAGTTCTCCACTACCAAGTAGTTCAAGGGCAGTGAGAATATCTTTTGGCATAACTGGTACAGACTGGGATCGCAACTTGCTGATTCCAGGTAAGGTTCAATCACAAAGTTAAGAGAGCGCCCTTATCCACGTTTCTTGACGTACACTCCTTCGAAGCCCAGCATAATGTCCAGAATATCTTCCACGAGATACCATTCTTGGGCCTGCAAAGAAAAGCTCGAAAGGAGCTTCTTATCGTCCCTCCTCCCCTGCTCGCCTTTGCTAAGTCCCAATCCGTCGGAGGACAGTTGCATGTGCTTGGCTATGGTCGGCCGTTAGTACACCCAATCGGGTATGAACGGTACCGAAGCCTTCATGATATTCCATGTGCATTGCTTGTTCACAACGGTGTAATTTGCCGTAACGTTGAAGCTCTCATCGCAGCCTAGCATGTTCCCGTAGACACTTTTCAGTACGACATCGTCGTAGACGATGAGTTGGCGTTTATTGCTACTGTTCAAGTTAATACTCTGCTGTGCTTCCTGAACTATCCAAGTCGATGTTTTGAAGAGCATGCTGTTCATACCCTCGTCGAGTGATGGCTTGTCGAACTTAAGCTCACCGTTGCCCAGACAAGCGAGGTACTGACCCTGGCTGAATAGCAAATTTGCTTACCTATTCACAAAGAACACTTTGGAGTTGAGTTGCATTCCCGTGCGGGTGTCTTTGGGGGTGCACGACACGATGCGGAACTGATTGAAGGCAATATTGCGGCGGTTGCCTTAGGTTGGTTAGTCTGCTTGACGACCTGACCGTATACTTGGCGGGCTGCCATTAGCCGTAGCTACCAGCTGCCGCGAATCATCGTAGCAGAAGTACTGGCAGGTATGCTTACTGCGAAGCGAGACCTACAGCTGAGTTGGATTGGTACCATGGAGCCAAATTGCACTGCCAATGAGTCCATTGGGCGTTCAATTATTTAAATTCAATAGCGAAGTTGGTTCAAAAGCATAAGTCATGGGGACAGCTCAGCTTCGAGGTCTTTGATTCGCTGGTCGCAGAGGCTGCGGAGCTGCTGCACCAGCAACGTTGTCTATTCGTTGGCAGGGCTTATCTTTATGTTGGTGCTCAGGAAGTTAGTGGCTGCGTCGCTAAAACTGCTATCAAGGAGGGCTCTTCTGACCTCTCTGAGTCGAATGCTTGGCTCGTTGACGGCAGGCATCGACAATTCTGCTCGCATGTTAAATCGCTTGAAGAGTGGGAATAGTTGCAGTAGCATCCTATAGGTTTCAAGAGATTGTTCCTTGCCAAGCTTCTTTTCTTCGTTGCTACAGAGTTCAAGCAGCTGAATCATCGTCGGAATCGGTGCAACATGCTCGCATTCGTTCACAACTGGGAACATATCGTTGAAGTGCTTAACTTCGGATACCCTCAATACGAACTCCTCTTTGCGCTG
>ERZ724508.713-NODE-713-length-22381-cov-5.655559_pt1 | contig 22381 bp, 17 predicted proteins | sample MGYA00376041_ERZ724508 | MGnify/ENA primary metagenome ERZ724508 (study PRJEB28724, sample SAMN07190887) | wastewater metagenome | isolation source: effluent of sewage treatment plant in Hong Hong | place: USA: Christiansburg, Virginia | collected 2016-03-01 ...
GGCCATGAAATGACGCAGCCATTCACACCTGACGAACTGCAAACCCTGCGCGATGCGTGCAAAAAGCGCATAGACCGTGCGGAGCAAAAAATCAAATACTGGAATGCAAACCCAGACAAACCACAGCAGCCAGGTTTGATTTTCACTGAAAACACAAGAATTCAAAAGTTGAATCAACTTGTAGCAAAAATTGATTTACAGTGCAAGCCAGTTAACAAATTTTGAAAGATCACGACATGACAGAAGCAACCACAACGCAATCACTCGATGAAATCAATGCGGCCATTGCAGACCTGCAAGCCAAGGCCGCAGAGGTGCGCAAACAGGCCCGCGCAGCAGCTATCGAACGCTGCAACTTCTTCATTCAAGAATTCAACCTTGCAATGCCTGAACTGAAGTTCAGCGAAGCCAAGGCCAAAAAGCCACGCAAGGCCAAAGAAGCCAAGGCACCTACCCACCGTGGCCCAAACGGCGAGCTGTGGACAGAAGCCAACCAAGGACGTAAGCCGAACTGGATCACTGCGCTGATTGCTGGTGGCGGTGATTTGGAACAGTACCGCATTCCTGCGCAGGTGTGATCATGTCGCAACAACCAGAGGCATTGCGGCTTGTGAATGAATACAGGCCAACCATGCCGCATGATGTACTTAATTCTTGGGCGCAGGATGCAAAGGTGATGATTGCCCGCCTTACGGCTGAAAACGAGGCGCTGAAGGCTGCTGTGTCCGAGGCTGTGGCTGAGGAGCGAATGGTGTGCGCGGAGCTTATGGAACAACAGCACACATGGATTACCAATGTTGCAGCATCAGCATTAATCCGCGCACGGGGCACACCATGACCAAGCCACAAGGCACCATACAGCCCGCAGAAGGGCTGTACACACGCACCATGCACGGCACACGGCCACGCTACACGCTGGCCTATTCACACATCAACGACTACCACATCGTTGACGCAATGAAGGTCAACACGTTCCGGCTTGTGCATGCGTATGGAGAAGGTGGCAGGCGGTATCACTACGATGTGACGCCAGACACTGCGGCATTCGTTGCGGCTGCGTCAATCGCTGAACAGGCGATGGTCAAGGCGATGCTGGACGCATCAAAAGTGCAGCCAGCGCAGCCACTGGAAAAGTACACAATCAAGCAGTTGGAAGCCATCCGCAAGGCCAGATACATCATGCAGGAAGCCGGGTGCTTTGTCAGCCACTGGCAATACGCTGGTGTGCATGACATTGTTAGGGCCGGAATTGAAACAGTGAAGAAATGTCAGAAGTGAAAACAACATTCGCCGCTCACGGCAATCCGTGGGCGCAACTTATCAAAGATGAACCAATACAGAAGCCGAAAATGCAAAAGCAAACCAAACAACCAGTAAAGCCAGCCGCCACAAAAGCGCAGCCAGTAGTCAAGCCAGCACCGCCAGTGCAACCAAAACTCTCAGCTGCATGCGCGGTGGAGCGGATCGACCTGAACGCCTTTGAGTTTGACGACATGCCGTTCCCTGGTCGAACTCTTGGCCGTGAAAACAAATACTCCAAGACGCTGAAAGACATGCCGGTTAACAAGCGCCTGAAGGTGCCAATCGGTGATGCGGCAGTCGTTAAACACGGCATGTCTCGCGTGCTGAAAGCCACAAGGCCAGGCCACATCTTGCGTGCAATTGACGATTGCGGCGATGGCATGGGAGGTGTGTGGCTGCTGAAGGATGAAAATTGACATCCTCCCCGCCCTAAAGGACGGGGCTTTGCTTTTCCAGTTGTCAATTTGTGGTTTAAAACACAATCCGGCCACGCCTCGCGCAGTGTCAAGGATTCGTTGATCAATCCGTCAGTCGCTCCCGCCACCGGCATCACCCGGAGGATGTGCATCGCCGCTGGGGACAGCTCACTGGGTAGCGCGGGCATCCTCGATCCGCTTGCCCAGGCGCTCGGTGATCAGCGCCTTCTGCGTGGTCAGCAGGTCAATCTCCCGGCGCTTCCACTCGCCATCCCTGTCGGAGCGGCGCACTTCTTTCATCCGGTTGTTGATCTCTGTCAGGCGGCGCTGCTGGGCATTCAATGCGATCCGCATTTGCAGGACGTTGCGCTTTTCAGCGGCCAGTGTGGCTGCATCTTCTGGTCGGCCCAGCTTTTGCAGCTCCATCACATCGGCGTACACCCGGTTTGCTTCTTTCAAGCCATCATAGAACAGGGTGGTGTAACGTGTGTTCGCCACTGGCACATCCAGGTCACGGTAGAAGCGCCGGATTGGCTGGTACTCTGACCATGCCTTGTCTGGTGATGACTGCCCGGTGGCTGCGCGGTACATGGTGTCGATCCAGCCAGCAGCCATAGCCCCAACACCGCCCAGGTAGCCTTTGATCAGGTGGTCGGCCTGCACTGGCGACACAGCCACAGTAGATTCATCGCCAAACACCCGGCTGACAGCCGACAGCGCAGTGGCCGGGGCCGTGGTTGAGTCACGCGAACGAAGCCCGGTGCTCATGCGCTCCATGCCCGCAGTCTCAATGTCGCGCCCGGTGAATGCGTCCTTGTTGGAGTACACATCAATCAGCGGCTGGAACATCTGCGGCGTTGGGTTGAAGGCGAAGGTCTGCATCAGCATTTCCCACATCCGCTCTCTGAACAGCTTGCCAGTGGCTTTGTCGTCCATCGCCTGTTGCAGCGTGCGCTCGGCCACCGTGGCAATGGCCCCCACCTCGAACGGCTTGGGCAGGAAGAAGGCGTTTTCACCAATGCGGATGAACCAGTAGGTGTCCTTCTGCCATTCCTCCAGCTTCTTGTACTCGTCGTCGTCAGCGTTGACCAGGTACAGCGCCATCGTGGCCAGAGTAAGCGCACCCGTCACCATCGCAAAGCGGGCGGCTGCCTGCTTGTCGGTGTCGGTGCCCTTGCCCATTGCGGTCAGGATGGATGGCTTCAGGCCTGAGCGGTACAGCTTGTCCAGACCCTGCAAGCGGGCATTCAGGAATGGCACGATGCGCACCAGCAGGCGCACAGCAGGCCATGCCCCGTGCTGGCTGAAGTCCATCACATCGCGGGCTTCAAACGCTGCACGCAGCTTGCCCATCTGATCCACGTTCTGCGTGTAGGTGGCGGCACGGCTGGCGTTTTCTGACAGGTCGGTGATGTTGCTCCATGCGTCCCACATTTTGCGCATCATGGACGGGATCATGGACGGGCTGGAAATCAACCCGGCCCCTGCCACAGTCTTCTGCAAGCTCTCCTTCACTTCGTCTGCACTCATGCCGTAGATGTGGCCGAAGCTGAAAGCCCCGCCACTGGCCAGCATCTCTGCGCGGGTCTTCTCGTCGCGGTAGCTCTGGATTCCTTCCTTCAGGTTCTTGGCGATGTTCTTGCTGGTCGGACTGGTGGCGCTGGCCTGCAACAGATCGCGGAACGTGTTCGCAATGATGAATTGGGGGGTTGCCGTGGTCATGTTGGTGAACAGGCGCTTGAATGCACCCATCACCCTCACGGCTGTGTTGTTCAGGCCGGGGTCAGCCAGCGTGGTGATCGACTCGAACACCAGCGGGTCATCCACCTCGTAGAACACCTTCTTGCCATCCACCAGAACAAACGTGCTGGTCTTGGTGTCGCGGCGGGCCTCGGGCACCTTGCGGGCAATGCCAACATGCTCGGCATTCTTGATAGCCAGCACAGCTGCCTGGTTCTTCAGGCTGGCTGAAAGCAGGTGGTGGAAGTTCATCAAGGTGTTTTCCATCAGGTCGTTCAGGTTCTGCTTGCCACCCTTCAGCTTCTTGTACGCCTCCTGACGGCTCAGGCCATTGCCACCGCTGCGCCCACGGTCGGCATCGTCCTCCATCACCCGGTAGAACGGCACATAGAACTCATCGCGCCACATGGCCCGATTATCGCTGTTGATGATTCCCGTCTGTTCAGCGATGGCCAGCACATCGTCACGGTACTGCTGGAACTCGGCATGCACCTGGCTATACAGAGCGGGCCGAACCTTGCCACCTTCTGTGCTGCCGGTGTTCAGAGTTTTGCCAGCTGCGATTTCGGCTGGCGTGAACAGGTTCTCCCGGCCTTCACCCATCAGCTTCTCGGCACGGTTCGCGGCCATCCAGGCAAAGAACCGCTCCACCTCGGCAGGCCCACCCAGCTTTTGCAGCGATGCGGTCAAGCCGCCATTGGGCGCACCCTTCAGGCCGATGACTTTCTGGGTGGCATCCATTTCAATGCGGCCAGACTTCATCATGGCATTCAGCGCCCCGGAACCAGCCGAAGACATCTTGGCCAGCACCCATGCACTGTTGGTGATCGAGTCGGCAATGAAGTTCTGGCCCAGCGCCTTCTCGTCCAATTCCTTCAGCGCAGCAAAGCGGTCAACCATGCCCTGACGGATTTTCAGGCTCGCCCGGTCTGTGGCTGCTTTGATGGCATCGGATGCTGGAGACTGGCTGGCCCCCACCTTGCCCAGCAGCGAACGCTGGTCGTCGTTCAGGTCGGGCATGGACGCGGCGCGGTGGAAGTCCTTGCCCATCGCCTTGTCGGCGGTTTGCTTGGCTTTGTCGATGGCGTTTCCTGCCATGTCTGCGGCACGGCTGAACCGAATATCCGGGTCTGCTGCGCTGAATGCGCCTGTGTTTCCGGTGGCGCTTTTCACCTGGGTAGGCTCGAAGGCGACAAAAGTTTTATGGTTGTCTTTGCCAACAATAACTATTCCATCGTAGTCATTCCAATCGTCATCTCCAGCTCTAAACCTACTTAGGATGCTCTCTTTATGCGAGTCATATGTATTTGTGGCGCTCGGTATCTCCCATGGTTGCCAACTAAATTCGTCAAAACTTACTGTCAGCGGGTTTTTAAATGACAAAAACACCGGCATCACATTGCTGCCGCTTTGGTCTTCGTTTTCATCATTGCGAGCGTCTATTGAAACAACATCAGCCTCTTCGGTGTCTGTGGTGAAAAAGATGCCCTCTTCATCCGCGCCATATGTGTTACCAGACATGCCAGGGTCAAATTCGTCAAAGCTGTACGCCGTCCCGTGATAAACCACCAGCGGCCTGCCCTGCTCATCCACCACCTTGGAGTCGCCAAGCCACTTCCAGAAGTTCCTCACCCCATCAAGCGTTGGATGAATCGGCTGGCCGTTGCTGTTCATCGTTGAGCGGGTCTTGCCGTCAACTTCGATGGTGGCTGGCATGTCGGAGCGGCTGAATGCCTGCCCACCACCAGGCCCACCATTCAGCCCACCACGCGCCATGCTCCGGGCATTCGCACGGGCCACAGCCGCAATGTCGGCCACGGTCAACTGGCCAGCCTTCAGGATGATGCCCTTGCTGAACAGCCATGCACGCACAGCAGCGGTCAGGTCGGCAATCCACTTGCCAAGTGTGATCGGAGCCTTGGCCCGGTTGTTCTCGTACTCCGTCACGATGTAGGCGGCGGCTTCCTCATCGCTGGTTTCGCCTGCACGGGCCATGCGGGCTTTCACGCGCTGAATGAACTCGTTCTGCGTGCCCGTCTTCAGCAGGCTGCCTGCACGCTTGAACAGTGGCTCCAGCTTGCCGTCAGCCGCCATGTGAATGCCAACCTCGTGCATGAGCGTGCCGGGTGCGCTGGCTGCGGTCAGGTTGTCAGCCACCAGGAATGACTTGCCGGTTTGCTTGTCGAAGAAGCCCTCAATGTTGCCGTTGGCGCTGTACTTCACATCCAGCCCGGCCATGCTCATCATGCGGACAGCAATGGATTTAGCATCGCCGCCCGTCTTGTCAGCACGAGCCTGTGCGGCTGCTTCAATGGCTTCGCGCTCAGTCTGCGCAATCGTCACCAGTCCTTTGGCTTCCAGCTTGTCCAGCAGGTTGCCGTAGGCTTTGGTGATGGCGGCGCGGATGGTGGATGCTGGGGTGCGGGGTGATTCAGTGTCGCGGCTGAAAATCACGTTGCCGGTTTTCCCGTCCAGTTTCTTCGCCAGTTTCTGAATGGCCTTCTCGCGTGCGCCTTCTGCATTGCCGTGAACCTCAACGGTGATGCCGTTTTCCTCCAGCAGCGAAATGGCTTCTGCGCTTGTGCCTTTTGGAACCACTGCGCCCTTGAACTCATTCAGGCGCACGGCACGCTGGGGCTTGGCCTCGAAGTAGTCGGTGGTGGCATCGCGCAACGCCTCCAGCGCCTGCTTGGCAAGGCTGATTCCTTTGGCATCCACACGCTTGAACCCGGCCCGCTGAAGGGCAATGTTCATGGATGCGTCTGTCGGCGTGCGGCCAGCCTTTGTCAGCGCCTCAAGCGATGAATCCAGCGCAGCCCAGGTGTCGATATTGCCTTTCCAGTCCTTGCCCGTGTAAAACTCGCTCACATGGTTCTGGTATTCAGAGATCAGCGCCTCGGTTGACTTCTTTCCCTCAGATTCGCTTGCGGTTGAAACAACCCGGTCGCGTGCAGCCTTGATTTCGTCAATCGACTTGAACTGCTTGCCCAGCATGGATGCCGCCTTGCCTGCCCCAAACGTCATGGACTTTTCAGCCCCAGCCGTTTTTCCGATGGTCATGGCATCCACGATGTTATCCAGCGTAACTGGCACTTCTGCACCGCGCAATGTGATGGTTGGAGCCTCAAACAGTGGCTCAACCAGGTTGGCAATCCACTTGTTGTACCCGGCATCATCGGTTGGCACAACCTTTCGGACGGCCTCATCCAGTTTCATCGGGTCAACTTCTTTTTTCCCGAACGACTTCACATCGCGCACCGCACGGTCAAGAATTCCGGCGTTCATGCCGTAGTTCTCAGAGATGTAGCGATCCAGGTATCCATTCATGGATGAATCCAGCATCCGTGCAGTTCTCTCGTCAACACGCGCCTTGTTTTCCGTGTTGATTTCAGCCATCGCGGCCCTGGCTGCAACTGCTGCAAGTCGGTTGAACTCTTTCTCCTGCTGCTCAGTCATGCCAGCTTTGTAGTTCTTCGCCACAAAATCGCGCCAAGACTTTGCGTGCCCGAATGGTGTTTCAGACTTGATGTCGCGCATCGGTGGCTTGATGGTTTTCCCCAACACCTCTTGCGCGTACAACATCTTCGGGGCTGTGTACCGGGTAAACAGGCTCGTGATCTTGTCCGGTGCTTGCACGTTTGAGTTTCGCAATTCCTCAAACAGCATCGACATGAACTGCCCGCCATCGCTCCCAAAATCACGCACTGACTGCATGCGCTCGTAGAACGCATCTGCAACTTTGGCCTTGACCTTCTTGAAGTTCAGCTTCGGGAACCGCGCAGTCCATGCGTCACGGTCGTACACGGGTACGCCAGACTCGGGGTCGATCAGGTCTTTCTGTGCAATCAGCGTGATGCCGCCAAACCCACCGAACGGTGTCTCAACCTTGGTGATGCCGATGGATGGAGCAGGGATTCCACCCATCTTCCCGGCGTACATGAGGTTTTCTTCTGACAGGTTGTGCAGCGTGACAAGGTTGCGCACCTCCTTTGCAGCTGCACGGCTGAACTGCAAATCGTTCTGCCCGGTCAGGTTCGACATGGCATCACCGCCAAGTTCAAACGTGTCGGCTGCGGCCACCGAAGCTGCGGCAATGTCCTTGCGCTCGCGCTCTTTGGCTGCGCGTGCCGCATCGGCTTTGGCTTGGGCGGCTTTGGATTTTTCGGCTTGCTCGGCTCTGGCCTGCTGCGCCTCAATGTCGGCCTGGGTGGGCGCGGTCAGTCCTTCGGCTTGGGCTTTGGATTGTTGCTGGCCAGTTGCTGGGCCAACCTGTCCTGTTGTGGTGATGTTTTCTTGCCGTTGAGCACTGTCTGTAGCAAGCTCTTGCCTTGCGGGCTGGCGAGCGTCGGTTTTTGGTACTTGTCCATTTTCAATCCTTTGAAAAATATCATAGCGGCTTGCCACTGGAGCTGCGCCAAACAAGCCATCCTGTGTCTGGTTATCGCGTGCAATCTGTGCCTGCTCTGCTGCATAGTTTGCCCAGTTCCTCAAGCCATCAGCAATCTTTTTCGCGCTGCGGATGTTGTCGGAAAAAAACCTGGCAATCACAAACGCTTCGCCACTGGTATCAAGATCGGCATTTTTGAGTGCATCCGCCAGCGTTGTGCCTTTGCGCCGAGCATTGACGGCCATGCCTGCGGCTTCAGATACGGCACCGCGAATATCGAGGTCACCTGCATCAGTCAAATTTGACATCGCACCAGCCGCATCGGCCAGAGCGGTCATCACCGTTCTGGCCTCAATGTCGGTGGCCTGGGCGTAGAGTTGAACCAGGTCATCCGATCCATATGCCTGTTTGAATGTCGCGGCCATGATGCGGTCAATCGCCTGCCGGGTTGGTGTTCCGTCCTTGTTCAGCAGCTCGCCGCGCTCAGATGTCGGCATGCCAGATATAAACTGGCGAACCGATTCAGGTGCCGGGTCTCCCTGCTCATCAAACTCCAGTGCCGACAGGTTGATGCGACGTGCATCCGTGGTGGCCTGCTCAGATGCAGAAAGCCGCGCAGTCCCTGAAATGTTGCTGCGGTCGCCAATATCAGGGGTGACATCGTTCCCGCTCATCACGCGGACAAGAACCGGTGCGCTCATCGCCTGAATGGATTGCTGGTCAATTCCAAGTGATGGCGCATCGGCTGCCAGGTCTGCGCGGTACTGCTCGGCTGTTCCTCGGGTGTAGGCATTTGCAATGCCAGCAGCCCGGCCATTGCCCGCAACCGCACGCAGTTTTCCGGCGGCTCCTTGCTCGTATTCTGGAATGCGGCTTCCGTCCGCGCTGTGCGATGTCAACAGGTCTTCCGCCTCCACCACCATGTACTGCACCTGGGTTCTGTTACCACGGCCATCGGCCACGGTTTCTTCTCGCCCGAGAACTGCTGTTGATGGGGTTTCGCCAAACACAACAGGGGCACCACTGTCCATCACTCGGGCCGGGCCAGCGCGAAGGTAGTCAGGCTTGGCCGCAATCTCGTTCATCTGCGCCACGCTGGCTGCGCTGGATCGATCACGGTTTTGCAGCACCACCGCCGGGCCGGGTTCAATTGTTCTGGCGCGTGTCAGCGGAGCTGGCGTGGCAGGTTGTGCAGGCGTGGGCACCGCACCGGATGATTGCGATGTGATAGTCTGGCCATCGGTGGCGGCAGGATTTCCGGTTTCTGGTGTGATAGAGGCTGACGCAGCAGGCCGCACAACAAAACCACCATCCACAGCAACAACATCACCTGGTGTTTTTTTCGCGGCCAGGTTGGCAGAAACAAGTGTCTTGAACGGCTGGCCACTGGGGTTCAGAATGTCGCCATCAGCCATTTTTGTGCGCAGTGGCCAATTGCCCAGGCTGTCAATCTCCTGTGCCCGGCGCTGCGCCTCGTTCTGCTGCACACGAGTTTCAGCGGTTGCCGTGCCGTCAGGGCCAACAGTGAAGCGGCCAGACGGGGTTTGATCCAGGCCCAGGCCAAGCGGCTGCGCACCGGTCTGCTCTGGTGAATCCAGCATCAGCGGGTCGCGCACCATTCCACCAAGTTGAGCGTCGCCGCCCAATGGTTGCAACAGAACCTCGCCCATCATGCGCTCTGCCACTTGCAGCATGTTGTCGGAGGTCTTGGCCGGAATGTCAGCCCGGCCAGCGGCCTGGGCGTAGTACAGCACCTGGTTCAGCCCGTCATCGCCAAAGCGTGCGCGAACCTTCTCCCGGTTTTCCGGGCTGGCCATTTGCTCGGCCAGAGTTTGCTGGCGGGCCTGGAAGTCGGGGTTGATGAACTCGGCGCTGCCTTCTGGTGAGGGTGTGGATGGTGCCGTGTCGGCCAGGTCGGGGGCAGACGCAATAGCGGCGGCAGCACTGGCCCCGGCCACCTCTACCCTCTGAGCGTCAGCCTCAGTCCCGGCGTTCACCGCATTGGATAGCGGGCCACTTCCGGGCTGCTTGTTTGCGCGGATCGCTGCGGCGGCGGCATCGGCTTCGGCCTGGGCGGCTGCGGCGGCCTGGGCCTTGGCATCGGCTGCGGCCTGGGCCTTGTTGCCCATCGCCTCAAGGCCACCCGGCCCGGCACCCAGCAGGCCACCAACCACACCCTCCTGCACACCCTGTCCGGCCACGCCGCGCCAGCGTGCCGACTCATCCAGCACACCAGCATCAATGGCCGCATCGTTCCCTGCGTACCGCTCCTGGGCACCCTGAGCGCCCTCGGTTGCACCTTCCGTGGCAAATCCCTTGCCCAGCCCACCCATCAGCGTCATCGGGCCTTTGGATACCGCTTTCCCCGCCACCATGCGCTCAATCGGGCCGGTGGCAGATGCACCAGCACCCAGCACGCCACCCAGCAATTGCTGCATGGTGCCAGGCCCACCGTATGCCTGGGACTCGGATGCCAGCGCACGCGCCTCGGCATCACCCATGCCCTGCGCTTTGGCAGCGTTCAGCGTTTGCTCGTACTGCGAACCCTTGACGGCACCCACACCCTGCCCCGCTCCAACGGCCACGTTGGCCTTGAATGCGAACTCGGCAGCAGCCTTGGCCGCCTCCTTACCAGCGTCAGTGGCAAGGAATGCAGCCTTCGACACACCAGCCGCCTTGGCGGCCTGTGTCAGTTTTGCGGCCTGGGCCAGCTTGCCAACTCCCAGCGTGGCAAAAGAGCCTGCACCTTGGGCCAGCATTTCGGCGGGCTGATCCCACAGCATCTGCATGGTGGCCGCAACTTCGTTCTTCCAGTCGCCAGTGGCCTCTGCCTCCTGAATGCGGCGCTGGCTGTTGGCCAGGGTGGCTTTTGACTGGTCGCTTTTGAGGTTTTGCAGCCCCTCGTTCACATCTCCCAGCGTGGACGACACGGCATTGTCGGCCCCAAAAATGTCGCTGATCGACTTGAATGCGCCGACTGCCCCCTGGCCAAGAGCCAGGCCAACGTCACCGGCTGCGCGGGCTGTGGTTCTACTTGGTGTAGCTGGTTTGCTTGATGCGGATTCTGAGGCCAGAATGCGCTCGATGTTGGCATCAAACCCTGCCAAGTCGATCACGTTTGCAACTGGTGCGCGGTATGGTTGTCTTGTGGCCATGTTTTCAGTTCCCGAAGTCAGCATCAGAGGCGCGTCCACGCCACCATTCTTTCCCGCGCTTTGCGGCAATCTCAGCTTGCAATTCTTCAGCTCGACGCATGGCAGCCATCGTTGATACGCCTGTCGTCCTCATCTTGTGCCCGAGAATCTGAAGCTCCAGGGCCGGGTCAATTCGCGGCGCTTTTGGCTTTGATGGCTGGGTGGATTGGGCTTGAGGCTTTGGCGCTTCAGGCTCTGGCTGCGCAGCAGTTGGTGAACCAACATCAACTGGCCGCATGGCTGCCTCAATCACTCTGGCTGCTTTTGCGTGATCACCGCCGACACGCGACAGCACACTTTCGTACTGCTGCGCAGCCTGCAAAGCAGCCCCAACAGCATCACCTTGAGCTGCGGCTGGCATTTGCGTTGCAAGGCTGCGCACAAAAGCGTATGCGCCAGTGTTCAGCTTTTTTTGCCCTGAAACTGGGTCGTCAGACGTGAACATTGGTGCCAACTGCTTGTCCACATCGGACATGTTCAACCCACCAGGCTGTGAAGCGCCAGAGCCAGTGCCAGCACCACGACCAGACGACGACGAACCAGACCCCATGCCGCGCATCAGCATGACATCAAGCTTGCGCTCATTTGTGTTGGCGTTTTGCTCAAGCGTGGCAATGCGCCGCGCCTCAAGAGCCGCCTTCGCTTGCGCAGCTTCCCGGTCAACACCCTCTTTCAGCCAGCCGATTTTTGTTGCCGGGTCAGCCTTGCTGATGCGCTTCACAAAGGCAAGCTGGCCTTCTGCCGTGTTTGGGGCCGAAAACATCACCTGCTCTTTGCCGTCTTTCATGCCAACCAGCTGCACTGTCTTGCCATCGGCTGAAGCCACTGGCTTGACTTGCACGCCAGCCAGCCCACCCAGGCTTGTGTCTGTCAGCACCTGAGAGGCATTGCCCCAGAAGTCACCCTCACGCGAAAGCGCCTCCTGCATCTTGCGGTTGAACTGGTCGTCGGAAAACTTCAGTTGAGCCACGTTCAGGCCCAGCTTCTTGGCCTGGTTTTCCATCACTGTGTTTTCCATGCTGATGGCCTTCTCTGGGTCGCCAGCGGCCATGAGCGCATTCACACCACGGGCCATCTTGGCATCGCGGCTGTTCAGCGAGGTCAGATCAACCGGGCCGGTCGTGATCTGGTGGCCCTTGCTCATGTTGCCGGTGATTCCGGTCGCCTGCATGGTGGCTACGGCTGAAGGCGATTCACCGCGCATCTCAGCCTCAATCCGGGCATCATCGGCAGCGGCCTGGGCCTGGGCCGGGTCTTTGTAGAGGTTGGTGCCAGTTGTGCCAGTGACGGCAGTGCCTTCAATGGTCGAGCGGTCGGCAAAGGCATCCTTCATGGATGTGCGCAGCGCGTCCTTCTCGGCACGGTCGGCACGCTGCCACCCCTGCTGTTCTTCACGCCATGCGTCATCTTTGGCCTGACGATCGCGCTCGTACTCTTTGTCCTTGGCCTTGATGTAGCCGCCACCCATACCGGCCAGGAAACTTGCAAATTTGCTCATGATTGATCCTTACGGCAGCTTGAAGCCGCCACCCGCCCACATTCCGGCCATGTTGCCCAGCGCACCCATCAGTCCGTTGTCCTTTCCTTGCATCTGCGCAGCCTGCCCATACAAGTTGCCAGCGCTGTTGTTGCCCTGGATGGCCGTGCCAAACCCCTGCCCCATCGTGGCCATCGCGTTGTTTGCCTGTGTCAGCGGCGTGCCTGCGTTGTTTACTGCGCTGTTTCCAGCATTCAGCGCCACGCCTGCGCTGGTGGCCTGGTTTGATGCAAGGTTTCGGCCCATGTTGGCTGCGTCCATCTTGCGGGCGTAGCCTTGAAGCTCCACGTTGTCGCGGGCCTTGCTGGCAGCACCGGCCTTGGCCGCAGCCTGGGCCATCGCCATCTGGTTGCCCATCAATGCGAACCTGCCGCTGTTTGGGTTGACACCCATGCGGGTCATGGCACGCTGCTGCTGGGCCTGCTCGTTGCCGAACTGCGACTCCATGTCGGCCATCGCCTTCGATGCGGCCTGCTCGCTCCGTGCGGTGGTGTCGTAGTTCTGCGCGTCAGCAACAATCCCAGCCTCAAGCGGGCGGAAGGTGTTTTTCTGGTAGTTCCAGTAGTCACCGCTGATCGCGTCGTTCTTGCGCGACGATGCCAGCTGCTGCTGGGCCACATCGTTGGCAGTCTTGGCGGCAAGCTCGCGCTGCGGGGCGCTTTCGGCATACTGTTGCTTGTACCAGGCCAACGCCTCTTTGGCGATTTCGGCATTGGCAGTTGCGGCTGTGTTCATGGCCGTCATGTCTGGTGCATCAGCGCACATGGTGCGGCTCCTTGTAAAACTTGACCATCTGAATGGCAAATGGCTCGTACCCAATGCGGCGAAGCAGCACATCGGCGCGGTTCACCAGCTTGCTGTTTGAGCGGATTTCATGCACCCCAATGGAGAGCAGCGCGGATTCGGCAAATCGCAGCAGCGCCATCACCAGAAACCCCCCACGGTGCGCTGGCGCAATGAAGATCGTGTCCTCAGTTGCAACTGGTGTTTGGGTGTGCAGGCTGTTGGCCAGGAACATGCGCATGTTCCCAACCAGCTCACCGTCTTTGCGAACGGTGAACTGAATCAGCCCACCTGCCGCCTCAATGGCGCAGTAGCGGGCGTAATCTGGGTTCAGTTTCAGGCCGTGGCGGTATTTCTCGGTTTCAAGCCAGTGGGCCTCGTGCAGGGCATGCAGCTCTTGGGTGATATCGGCCATGCGCTCGGCCTGGATCGTGTACCCAGCATGCTCAGTCTGTCCAAAGTCGGCTGGGCAAATTTGGCTTGCAACACCAGCTACCGCCACTTCAATGGCGCACGCCAACTCAGGCGTGAGCACCTGGCCAATGTGAGCGCCCAAGGCTCGGCGTAGTGGTGGAATCTGCATGTTGGCCCTCATCGCCCACGATGGGCACAAGGCCAACTTTCACCCGAAAAACCTCGGAGTCAACGTCAGACTTGCTGCTGACTACTCAGCTGAACTTCCAGCAGAAACCAGCTCAATCGCTTTCTGGTTGACCAGTGTGGCAATGCCTGTCGCCAGCTCTGGCGTGAGCTTCTGCCCCAAGTTATTGGCCAGCGCCTGGGTCAGCAGTTCCAAAATCTGTTTGTGTGCGTCTTCGGTCATGGTTGCGCTCCGTCGCGCTCGGTGGCGCATTGCATGTAGAGGGAGTACAGGGCTTGGTACAGCGCGGCCTGCGTCATCACGCCGCCTGTTGGCTGACCAGTCTGAGGGTCCAGCAGCACGATCTCACCGGCAGGGTCAAACACCTTGCTGATGTAACCGGCATTCATGCCAACTGATTTTCCGTTGAATGACACCACGTCCTGCTCGTCCATCCTCACCCACTTCGTCGCGCCTTCCAGCGGGTTGTAGATGTGCACCTCGTGGCAGCGCCTCCAGGATGTGCCGGTTTCAGTTTGCTCGCGGTAGTTCATCCGTGTATTGCGCGGGAAACCCCGGCATTCATGCCGGGGAGGCAGAGCGCATCGTGCGAAGCACGATCTCTTCCTGCGTCTGGTTTGCTCTGCTGTTGGTAACCATATCCGTCACCGCGTTGCACCCGCGTGCAGTGCCGGTGCGAGATACCCTGAACCACACCCTCCTGGGTCTGGATGTTGAAGCTTCCCGTGGCCCGAATGGCAACCCTGCCTTGGTGGCAGCCCGCCTTCTTGCCTGCTGGCACCACGGCCTTGACCAGATCGCCCGTGGCAAATCCTTTGACCGATTTCTCGCGCATCAGGTAGCCCCGTGGGAACCCGAACTTGTCCAGGCGTGTGCGCTGATAGCTGCCTCTGCCTGTGCATTTGATCTGCAATGTGGGCCTGTTCCAATTCACCACCCAATCCACATCGCCTACGCACGCGGCATCCAGCGCATGTGTCTTTGGCACATGGTTCTGCTGCCTGTTGAACTTGGTTCGCCCACCGCTTGAAGCGAAGACAGGTGTACCTGTTTCCCTCAAACACTCGAACAACACCCATCGGGTTGTGTTGACGGCGGCAGCATCACGCAATGGCTTCTTGGCCTGAGACAAAATTCTCTTGAGAACTTCAGGCTTCTTGGCAAGAAACACCTCGATGGGCAAAGCCGCCTTCTTCTCATTGCAGCACTGGCACGCAAGGGTCAAATTGCTCTCTCGATTCGATCCACCTTTTGAGCGCGGGTGAATGTGCTCAATCTGCAAAGGCACATTCTCAGCCCCACAGTACGCACATTTTCGATCCCACTTTTCCAGAAGAAATTCGCGCAATTCGTAACCTGCGAGCGTGCCTTGCTGGTACTCAATACCCTCTATGCCTGGGGTCTGCATGGCCTGCGTGTCAAAGCGCACCAGCTCCTGGCTGATGGAGCGAACAGGTGCCCAGCGCATGATGCGATTGACCCAAGCCAACGTGCCATCCACCCTGTGCTGCAATGAAGGTGCAATCCAGCCTTTGCCTTTGTTGCCCCTGTTCAAGAACCGGGGTGCACGGTAGCGCAACTGGCCCCTGCGCCTGCGGCGCATCTGGCGGCGAGCCGTCAGCGCCTCGCTGATCTGCCGACCTCTGTGTGCGATTTCAACCAGGCTGAGCACCGCTGCGCCCTTGCTGATTTCTCCGGTGTCAATGTCCAGCTTTTGGGCATCCCGCACCAGAGCCATGCCCGTCGTTTTGCTGCCTGGGTCGATCTTCAAAGACAAAGGCTGCAAGTTGCAATGCTCTGCCTTGACATCGACCAAACGGATGACAAAGGGCACGAGCCGATGCACGCGGGCACGTCCACGCGCGAGCAAAAGCCTCGCACGCTTCTGTGTACACGGCATCACCGCCACACCCTGTCGATCCAACACAAACACGCTCAAACCATTTCTCCAGAATAAATTGCTGTCTTTCCAGCAGCCAGCCCGTAAGGGCCTTGTGACGCACACCTTTCGGTGCATCTCCCCTCGACCATGTTGCAGTCCGGCTTGGATGGCGGGGCCGTTTCGTGCGTACCCAATGGCTTGTCTGCACCACCGCCTTCGAGAGCCACGAACTGAGGAAGCATTCGCGGGTCGGACTTTTCGCCTTAACTGCAACGTAGATTGATTTTTTACTTCCTTTCTTGGTCTGGTCAACCAGGTTCAAGCATTTCTGCTCAAGCCTCGGCCTTTAGGCCGGGGTAGTTGACGTCTGCCTCACAGTCGTTTGAGAAGAATGCCGGTCCAAGTCGCCCCACCATTGGTGGAGAACTGGAACGATGGGGTGTCAAGGTTGTTGGGCTGGATGTCGGACAGAAAGTGTCCGTGCGCCGCTGGGGCAAACGTCGATGGCTTGCCGGTGATTCCTGACCAGTCCACAGAAGGCGTGGCCCATTGGCCGTCGTTGCGCATGAACGTCGTGGTGCTGCCTGCTGGTTGGGAATATGTGTACCCTCCCCAGACAAACGCATTTTCACAGAGCACGCCAGGGCTTCCGTCGAATGAGCGCCCCCAAACGGCAGGGTTTCCAGCCCTTCCCAATCCGGTCACGCCAGCGCTCATGAAGGCAGAGATGCTGGGCGAAACGCCATAGATACCTGAGCCCAAGGTGGTATTCCCGGCATAACCAACAACACCCTTGCCAGCCACACCAGACTCATTGCCAACGATGGAAGCAACCCCGTCAGCAGACGAAATCTGCCCGTTCGCTTTCACGTACCCGTTGGTGCTCAAATTCCCAGCAAACGTCCCCGATGCCCCGGTGATGTCCCCCTTGAATGTGGCATTACCGCTTGTGTCGATGGCGAACGTGATGCCAGACCCATTGCGCCCCACAATCCCGGCGCTCGTCACCGCCACACCCGTGCCGCTGGATGACCCATCCGTGGCAATCGTGATGCCAGAGGTCTTGAACCCCCCGGCAGAATTGAACGTGATCGCGCCAGACAAGATGTCGCCGCCGGATTTACTCAGCTTGTCGGACAGTCCGGCGTAGGCGGCAGATGCGTTGCCAGCCACAGTGCCAATCGTCTGCCCACCAGCCCCAATCAACGCCCCGACCTCGATTACAGAATTCGCCTTCAGCGTGCCTTGAATGGTCACGTTGCCCGTGGTGGAGTCAATCACGATGGTGTTCTGCCACGCGCCATCAGATGTGCGGTTGTACCCGGCCAGGAAACCAGCGGCTGTAATACCCACCGCAGTCCGCACCGTGCCGGAATAGGCCCCGGTCGATCCGCCCACAGATGCGTCCTTGTGCTTGAAAACCACGAAGTTACCAGCTGGGTCAAGCTCCATGCGGGTTGATCCAGATGCCGCACCTGAAATGATCGTGGCCCCGCCCGCCGCTAGGTCTGCCGCCAGGTCGGATGTGGTGTACGTGGCCGGTCTGCGCGTGGCCACCTGCTCAGGTGTCATGCCGCCACCAGACTCAAGCGCGGAAATCTTGCGCAGAAGCTCAGACCTCACAGCCGCAGCCGCAGCATCGGAGCCGCCGCCAGCGCCAATCAAGCCCATGCGGTTGATTGCATTGCGCACCGCCGCGTCGATATTCGCAGACTCCTGCGCGGCCACCTGCTGGATTGAAGCCCCTGACGCTCCCAGCTTGGCCACGGCTGACCGGAACACCGAGCTATCCATGAACTCAGCCAACCGGCGCTCTGTCACCACCCGCTCAAACTGGTTTCCCCGCGCACCCTCGCGCACCTCAAGCCGCTCCTTGATGGCCTCCAGCAGCTGGTGCATCGCCGGATCAACACCGCGAGGGACAGCCGGAATGGCAGGCAGGCGGGCTGGCCTGGAGTTGTTGTGTGAATTGTCCAGCAGCCCCATTACGCAGCCCTCAGTTCATCGCCGCTGGATGCCAGGGTGACCTTGTTCAACCAGCTTGCCGACTCCACTTCCACCTCATGCTCAAGCCAGCGGCCAGCAGGCAGGCGAACGGGTGTGCGGTTTGCCACCGTGGCCGTGTATCTCAGCACGCCATCCCCATACCAGCGCACAGTAGCCGGGCCATCGGAAAAATCGCTTTCAACGGCCAGCCATGCAAACCCGGTCTGCGACGGCATCACTTGCAACTTTGACTTCCAGATGCCAGTCCGCTTGCCGGATGAAAACAGCTCGTACACGTTTGTGCCATTGGCACCGTAGATCGCATCGGTCGTGCGGTCCACATAAACCGCAGAGTAGTTCTGCGCAAACGTCACTTGGCCAATCTTCCCGGACGCCAGGTTCAGGTAAAAAATCTCTCCGCCGCTGAACCCATAAACAAACACATTCCCTTCCGAGTACGCGCAGAAAATGGTGCTCGCACCCACAGCGATCTGCCAGTCGGTCCGGGTGAACTTACCGGCAGTCAACACCTGAACGCCTTGGGGCGAGGCGAGGCACAGACCATCGGCAGATGCAAACACCACGCCGCCATCCACCTCCACCACAGAGCTGGGTGCGATACACGCCTGCTTGCTCACGTCTTTCTGCATAGACATTGAGGCTGAATCTGCTCCGCTGATGTAGTCCACCCCCCCTTTGTGGAATACCACCAAGGTCTGCCCAAACACGCCCAGCGCCACGATTGGGAACTCGGTCGTGATCTGGTATTCAACGGGCCACGCATACGCCACGAACGGCTCGCAGAACGCCACATAGTTGTCCACGTAGCCAGCCATCACGCCGTTGGGCATGTTCACCAGGCCACGCAGCCTGGAAGGAGGTTCAGCCCATGTCGTTGTTGGAATCACCTCACCCAACTGAGACGACAGCATTGCATCGGTTCCCGATGTTGTCCCAATCGGCCCTTCGGCAATGAATTGGAATGCGGCATTCTGCGTCCCAACATTGCTGCGGTAAAACCTCCAGCGGTCGATGTTCCTGCCAGATGGGGCGGCAGAAATGCTCAGGTTCACTGTGTCACGCTGATCCAGTTCTACCATTTCAGACACCGGGCTTGGTGCTGACTCATCCCCCATGTCGTTCACATGCGTGTACACGTAGAACCTGGTTTCGACAACGCGATCTTCCACGGGCGGCATGCCGTCAGCCATGTTGTTCTCAGCGTACACGGCACTCAACACCTGCGGCAGTTCATTGGCGATCTGCACATAGTCCGCCTCAATGGCAGCAGCGACACGCTCAAGCTCTTGCTTCGCGCCGACTACTGCATCCACAAACGACTGGGAGCGCGACAACGCAGCAGTGCTGGGGAAGTCGGGCGAATCACGCCAAGTTGACAGCGTGTAAGCGTTGGTCAGTCGGTTTCCGTGCGGCACCACATCAATGGTCGTCAGCACCCCGCGTGCGGCCTCCTGGTTTGGCGCGGCCACGTCCGATGAGATGACGGTAGTCGCCTGTTCATACAGCCACTGGTGCAGCGATTGCAAATCGACCGACTTGAACCCATCAGCACCGGTGACAACGCGGGCATCTACTGCCGCTTCAATGGCCGCAATTGCAGCCGTTTTCCCAAGTGCGTAAAGCCCCATGCTCAACCTCCATCATTGCTATACCACGGGGTGGCCGTGGCCTTGCCCAGCTTCTCAAACTCCAGCCACATCGCTTCGGCGTACACACGCTTGGCGGATGCGATCTGGGCCGCAACGTCCGAACGGGCGTAGAAAGCAGCTACTGCAGCAGCAAGTGAGCCCGTTGCGCCAGAAGTGAACTTGGCCCGTACATCCTCCAGCTTTGCCAGAAGCGATTGCGTCTGGGCCTTCACCCGGTCGCCGTCCTTGTCGGCATGCTCCATCAGTCGGGCAATGATCAGGTCGGCCTGCGCGTTGGTCAGCAGCGGGTCAGCTCCTTGAGTGCCCGGCATCTTCAGCGCCATCAGTGCGGGCTTCAGCGACGTGTCGTTGATGTCAAACACCTGGGCGTAGGCCCGCATTGGGATGCACCACCATTTCGTGTGGCCCGTAGCCCAAGATGGAATCAGCGGGCTGCCCGATGGCAGCTCTGCGTAAACCCCGCCCAACGCCGGGTTGAACACCCAAGCAGCCTCATTCACCGGCATGTCCGAGTAGGTGGACACCAGCGCATTGGTCGAAGGGTTGACGGCAAACACCCGAACCGCCTCGCGCTCGTAGGCGGCAAATACCGGGTCACCTGAAGTCACAAACGTCGAGCGGCGAACCCAGCCGGTGGGCAGCGTGCCAAACCCAACCCACGATGGAACAACAGAACCCAGCACGGCACGGATGGCCTCTTCCAGCGCGGCCTGGGACTCACGCTGCTTCACTTCCTCGGTTAACACATAGCTGTTATTGATGCCGGTGATCGTCGGTGCGGTTGTCGGCGCAGGCACGCCCACTTGCCGGTTCGTTCCGGCCACGTTGTGCCAGCGCATGGGCTGTGAGCCGTCCGCGTGGGTGTAGTAAATCTTGCCCGTGTTGTCGTCGTTCAGTTGCTGGCGAGCCAGGTTCAGCAGTGCAGCCGCGCCAATCCAGCCCGTTGTCTCATCGCTGTTGAAACTGCCGTCCGCCTTGCGGTCGAACCGGTACAGGGTCGCCGGGTTTGCTACCGCCTGGGTCGCCACCGATACGTCACTGAGCAATGGCCTGAAGTCGAACGTGTCCGGGGTCATGTTCACGCACCGCTGCGATGCCTCGGGCGGCAAAGCCCTAGGGAGCACAGATGGCTCCAAACCGCCGAATTTTGAAATCGTGATGACGCTCATTTTTCGTACTTGGTGTGCCAGTCGATCAGCGCATCGAGTCGCTGGCGGCAGGTGTCGTGTGCGGCAATGGCGGCAGCGGCCCACTGCCCGACATCGGCATCGGTGGCAAAGCCTCCATCCGTTGAAGCAGAGCTGCCGGTGGACTGGGGCATTCCAGTACCTGCACCTGTGGTGCCGTTGAGCACCCCCACAGCGTCAGCACTGAGGCAAGGGCGGCCAGTCGTGAGGCGTGAGAGTGCATCGCGCTTTTCCTTTGAGAGTCTGTTGATCAATTCTTCGCGGGTCAGCAGGTCACTGGTGAGCACATCGCCACGCACCTGGGCGGCTTGCAGCGCCGTTGCTGCCGCTCGCGCACGCAGGCGGTCAGACTCCGCAATGGAGCTGCGCATGTCTGCCAGCTTGGCCTCGTAGCTGTTGGCCTGCCACACCCAGGCACCGGCGGCAGCGGCCACGGCCACGATGCCGTGCGTGATGAGGGTGACGGGCGGGGTGATCATTGCGAAGAAAGGCGCTCGCGCTCTGCGTAAACCACCATAGGCCACAGCTTATTGACCGCATCCTTGCGGGCTTCTTCCCGGCCAGTTTGTGCATTGAACTTGGCCGGGTCTTGGCAGTGTGACTCTCCGGTAACTGTATGTCCGTTGCGCAGCACCAGAACGCAGAAAGTCAGTAGCCGCAACGAATCGTTTACCACCGTCAGATCGACATCCGGTTTGATTCTGTTGAACACGCCACGCGCATCTCCGGCGGCCTCGGCGGCGCAATCTAACCCTGTTGAGTAAATTTCTGCGGCAATGTTCGCCTCAATGTCAGCAGGCGTGTACCATTCAACACTGACGTTTGCTGCGCTTTCGTGTGCAAAGCCTAGTTTTTTGGCACTCATTTCAGCAGACCCATAGAACGCTCAAGCCGCCAATCCATCGCGTATTGCTTGATCATGGGCTTGCGCTCATCGTACCCAATGCCGCGCCCAATCATTTCACGTCCTGATTATGGGATGAAATCCATTCTGAAAACAACAGCGTCACCTGGTTCTGTCTTGGCATTTTGTTTTCAGATTCAGCAAGGCCGTGATCAATCAGCATCTTATTCACACCATCATCAAACCACTCGCCACGGATGTGATACGGGCTTGCATGGCGATGAATTGAAACCTCATCATCAAACCTGTTCTCTGCTTTTCTGTACGCAACAAGCTGCAATTCGCAATCATTGCCAGTCTGAAGCTGTTTAAGCCTCTCCCGTGGATCGCGTGAAATACCGAGTTTGATGTTTCCGGTTGTCACGTTGCGGATGGCGTACACGTACAAATCAGGGCAGTCAGCTGGAACCTCAAAATCATTGATGGCCGAAATGATGGCCTCAAAATCAATGATATTTTTGTATATTGCGCTTTCAATTTCAGGGTGAATCCATGCTGCATACTTCAAAAGTATCTCACGAGATGCCCAAGTCCCCTGTCCCTGGTTGTTGCCGCCTTTTTGCACGCGCAAATCAGCATCTACGGCGGCTACAAACGCTTGCACGCCCTGACTGCTCAAGAACTCGCTCGGCTTCTGGCTCTCAGTGGCCCTGCCGTTCGCCATTGCAGCTTTGTGCAGGTCGTTGAGGGAATAGCGGCCATGTGCATCCTGACGGATTTGCACGGATTCAATGACTAGGAGGTCTTTCATGTTGGTGCTTTCATGTCGATGCAAAAGAAAGCCAGTCGGCA
>ERZ724508.714-NODE-714-length-22380-cov-5.453707_pt1 | contig 22380 bp, 38 predicted proteins | sample MGYA00376041_ERZ724508 | MGnify/ENA primary metagenome ERZ724508 (study PRJEB28724, sample SAMN07190887) | wastewater metagenome | isolation source: effluent of sewage treatment plant in Hong Hong | place: USA: Christiansburg, Virginia | collected 2016-03-01 ...
TTCCGAACGTTTTCGTCCAATGATTGGTGCGCGATTTCCATATGGAACTTCCTATTATCAATATTATTAGGAGATCATCACAAGCCTGCGGATTGCTTGCCTCGAGCACTGCCAGCCATCAAAACTATCAGAAAACGGAGTTGCTGCTTTTCCTTGGTTTGACCTGTGGAGTTGCACCATGTGCTGCACTTTTATCCAATATAAGTGGCCTCGATGCTCAACCGGGCGTATCTGTACGAAAGACTTGCGGAAACAGAAGCAGCCGACAACCACTAAGCACGCCGCATTGCATAGCTCATCAAGATCTTTGGAATGAAAAGGAAAGCAGATGCCGAGTATCGACTTGCACTTGAGCTTGTCAATGGAGAGATAAACCGGTATCTGCAGACAGAGCAGCTGTACTGCGGTGTTGTATTTAGATTCCTCTGCGACTTGATCAAGAGCTACCAGTCGTTTTTGGCGATTGGGCACCAACACAAGCAGGCTTTGCTAGATGGCTACGACCAGTAGATAATAAGCTTTCTGACTGAGCTCAAAGATTCTCGAGCAAGCGAGTCCATTGGTAAGAAGGCCAAGTTTGCTGAAGACAATGTCGCTCGACATGTGGATCTAATCAAGCAGGTAAGCGTTATTGCAGCGTAGCGTAAGCAAAAACTGAAGGAGGTGAATGACGAGATGGAAGTATTGAAGACTGAAGTGAGATTCAAGGAAAGGGTAAATTCATTGACAGAAGCCGAGAATAGATAATACAGTGAAAAGCTAAAAGGGTTGGTATTGGGTCGTGTTGCCCATGAGTCCAGCTTGGAAAAGGAACTGGATGCGCTATCAGCAGTCTCGGAAGTCTACTTCCAAACCTATGTACCCTCTCAGTCAATCTCAGAAGGATATTCAACAGTACCAGCAGCAATACCTCACCGAAAAGACGAATGACATTGTTGATACTGTCATGAGAGTCTTTGTGCTGGAGGTCGCGTACATCCGCAGTGTAGAAAACGATGTTGCAGGAATCCTAAAACGACTTAAGGAGACCAGAGACGAGAGCAAGCGGAGTACCACTAACGAGGTGGACTATCTCTTGAAACAAGCACCCAAACAAAATTTCAAAGGTCGATTGTGGGATGTTTACAAGACATTCACCCAAACACCATTTTCTTTGGATGGTAGTTCCGTACCAGAGACAGCTCGGAGACGTTGGACGCATATCTGCTAAAACTTTGCCAAGTTAGAACAATGATACTGTATGCGACTCAGATGTCTTCGGAAAGCATCATTGCATCGTATGCCTCCAGCACCCTGCGGTCTGTCTTTGCCAGTTGGTTCGCGAGTTGAGGGTTTCGCACGAGCATCTCAAGCTTTGTCAGGAACGACTCATCTTTGAGATATTCACGCAGCTTTGGATGCTCGCAAAATTTCTCGAACATTAGCTCTACGTATCGATCGGGGTTGGCAGCAGTCTCCACTTCCAAGCAGTCTTTAAGCATTGCTTGAAGCTTCTTGTCATTCGGATGTTTTCCTACCGCCTCTTTCAGAACCGACAGGCATTCTGCATTCAATTTGGTTTTGCGAAGGCTGTTGGCTAGTAGTCCGTAGATCCTTGGTTCTGTGGCAGCGAGTTCAAGTGCTCTTCGGCATTCAAGTATACAGTTAGCATGGTCATCGACGGTACAATAGACGCCTGCAAGGTTGGCGTGTAGCCTGCCCACCTCAGGGCTCGCAGCAATAGCCTTGAGGTAGATCTCAATTGCCTCCTGGTATTTATTATCATCGTAGGCCTTCCTTGCTAGTTCTGCAAAGTTCTCCGCCATAGTGTGTATTGATAGCACACAAAATGAATAACATCACAGCATTTTCTTGCTCACCGAGAGAAGCTTATCGCGGCTCTGCCTGATCTTTCGGTCGAGACCATGAATATGCTCCTTCAGCCGTTGCACTTCCAAGCTGCGAGGAGGTTTCTCTATATCCTTCTTTGACTTGGAGATTCTTCGTTGCTCTGATTTCTTCTTATTGCTTTGTCGATGACCCAATTCCTTTTTGCTGCTCTTCTTTTCCGGCGGTTGCACGAACGCGTATTCTGGAACAATACTGATTGGTTCTGCTGGCTGCATATTTTCCTTATTCTTCAGGTGCTTATCACTGAACACCTTGAGCAACTGCAAGTTGTACTCCTGGAGGGAACGTACGTTACGGGTCAGCTGAGTATTCTCCTATTCCATGAAGTGCATTTCGCTCTACAACAGGTTCACATGTTTCTTGATCATTTCGATCTCACTCCGACGTTCCTGCTGCTGTTCCAGTAGCTCCATCTCCAGTAAACGCACTTTCTCGGCCAAGTTCTGCATAATCAGCTCCTTGTCAAGGTGCTTGACAGTCATGTTGGGCAAGCTAATGGCATCATCTAGATTCCCAATTGAAGTCGACCTCCCAAAGGAGCGACCCTCCACCGGTTGCGATCGATTAGTGGTGAACTGCATGACCTAATTAACATGGCTATGCGTCTATTCGGTGCACTGGGCTTCAGCTTCGGTGCCCTGCATAATCATTCGCCAGCAATTTCCAAACTCTATAATATGAACAACCACGTGATCTTCAATGCGATTCATTGAGGGTGCTGAATTAACGACGCTGTACTCTTTGGAGTAGGTGTAGTCCTCGTAGTCCTACTTTATGGCTCTCGTTGGTGTTTCCTTAATCACTTCGTCCGTGAATACTTTGTCGAAGTACCCCAGATCTCTGTCGTCTATCACCTCAGGCTTAAACAGCATGGGGATCTTCTTGTTGTAAAGTGCATCCCAGTCCAAAGTCTTGAACCAAGGGTGTGATTTGATCTCCTGTCCACCGTTTCTGCCCAGTCTGACCTTTGGATTCAAAGCTAGAAGTCCTTTCAGCAGATCAACAGCATCCTCAGAAAAATAGTCCTTCATAACAATCTACTTGTGCAGTCGGTCTTCGAGCATCTTCTGCTTGTCCTTTGAATAGAATGGTGGTGCTCCCGACAGCATTTAATAGATCAACGCACCGAGACTCCACCAGTCACAAGTGAAGTCATGGCCTCGGTTCTGGTAGATCTCGGGAGCGAGGTATTCGGGAGTTCCACAGAACGTATAGCTCTTTTCGTTACTGCTCATAACAACTTTCGAGAGTCCGAAATCCGTGATCTTCAGGTAACCATCAGCACCCATAAGTATATTCTATGGCTTCAGGTCGCGATAGATGGTATTCTTCTTATGCAGGTAGTCTAGTGCCATGGTGATCTGTGCTGCATAGAGTCTTGCACGTTGCTCAGAAAATTTCTTTTCCTTGCGTAAATGAAAAAACAGCTCTCCCCCGATCATGAAATCCATGATGAGATACAGCCTGGTAGCCGACTGGAAGGCGTAGTGTAACTGCACAATGAAGGGGCATCGCATATTTTCCAATATCTTCCGTTCAGCTCTCGTATGGATCTGTTGATTGCGTTGGTTAATCATCTCCTTCTTGATGATCTTCATGGCGTACAACTTGCCTACTTTAACCGTGAAGTACCGCCACTGTCCTTCTTTTCCACCAGTAGCACCTTTCCGAACCCACCTCTGCCAATTATCTGCGATCAGCCATAGATGTACCTTAACCGAGTGGAAGTCTTTGATTGTAAGCATGCGCTTCGTGGGGTTTCGACTCGCCAGTTGGTCTTGCTCCTTCTTCTCGAAGAAGTCGTCGTTCTCCACATCGATTTGCTGACAATCTTCATCAAGGCTGTTGATGTTGCTTGGCTTTGGTGCTTATTGACCGTCCTGCATAATTTGATACTCGCTGGGACTTCTTGGTTTCTTCTGCATAAAGGGACAGCACCCCATCGGCTTGCAAGAGATTAATAATTTGTTAAAGGGTGCATCCAGCCCACGAAAGGCTTTGCCTAATACGCCAACTGAAGTTGAGTTTCACCAATGACGCTATTTGCGCGTTCATGACGATCTCGGTATGCACCGATAAATACTTGTAGATGTTGGAGATTATAATCATCATCAGATATGGGAGGGCAGGAATCAATAGTGTATGGAGTTGAGCTGCCGGGGCAATAGCAACCGGCTGACTCCACTAAAATCAGGCGCAACCCGAAGTGTGTCAATGGTCTCTGTGAGGCACCGGCTCCGCACTTAAAGACCATGAAGGACATTATGTTGAACTCCTTCAAGAAGTATCCCGACAACAAGTGTCTCGGTAAGTCCAGGCTTATTCAGGAACTATACGATCAACGACAAGGCAGGTTGATGGCAAGCCAGTCACCGAGAAGACAATTGACTTCCTGAGCTATCGAGATGTCCAGAAGAAGACAGCACATTTGGCTGCTGCTGTCGCCAAATTAAAGTTGGCGCCTGAGATCGAAGAAGTTCCAGGACTGCGCTTCAAGATGATTGGAGTATACTCCAAGAACCGAGCATAGTGGGAACTGTTGGACATCCTGTGCATGCTCTACGGTTATGTGCTGATCCCAATGTACAACATAAATCCACTTAGGTATGACACCCTAGGTCCCGAAAACATCACTTATGTGTTCGACCACTCCAACGTTGAGAATATGTTTTGCTCCAAGGCCGCCTTGGAGACGCTTTTGAAAACCAAGGGCATCGGGAAACTTCGCTCTGTAATCTGCTTCGACAAACTGGAGGAAGAGCTTATCGCTAAGGTCAAGGAACGTGGGTTGGATTATTATGATTTCACTGATCTCTTGAAGCAGGGATCCTAATGTGAACAGCCCCAGATATACGATGCCAAACCAGCTGACATCTTCACGTTTAGCTACACCAGTGGAACCACGGGCCCTCCGAAAGGCGCCATGCTTTGCCACCGTAACTTCGCTTCGTTCTGTTCAATCCTCGTAATCAATCCTGACTTCAATCTGAGCGAAACAGAAGTGTACCTCTCGTATCTGCCTTTACCACACGTCCTTGAACGTATGGGTGTCCTTGCCATGCTCTACCTTGGCGCCAGCATCTGGTAATTTCAGATCTTATTGAAGTTTCTACTCTGGAGATGTTCAAAAACTAAAGGAGGACATTGATGTCGTCCGACCCACATTCTTTACAAGTGTACCTCGCCTGTACACTCGCTTCTATGACACGATCAATAGCAAGTTGGAGAAAACCGAAGGTGTCAAAAAAATGCTCGTCGACAGGGCACTTGCTACCAAACTTGAAAACGTTACCACAAGCGGAAACTTCACTCATAAGATCTACGATAGGCTGGTCTTCAACAAGACAAAGTAGGCCTTTGGTGGGAGGATGAGGACGATGATCAGTGGTAGCGCACCTTTGCTACCGCACATCCACTCGTTCATGAAGATCATTAGCTGTGCACCACTCGTTGAAGGTTACGGACAAACCGAAAGCACTGGTGCTAGCTTCGTGTCGAATTCTCAAGACCCAATTTGCGGACATGTGGGTGGACCAACAGGAAACGTTGAGTATAAGCTGGTTGATATTCCTGAAATGCACTACACTCATCTCGACAAAGACGAAAAGGGTCAGCTAATGCCTCGTGGTGAAATTTGTATGAGAGGACCTGGAGTGTTCTGCGGCTACTATAAGGATGACGAAAAGACCAAGGAAGCCATTGACTCCGAGGGATGGCTACATTCGGGTGATATCGGTGCAATCCTCCCTGGAACTGGAGCTCTGAAGCTAATTGATCGCAAGAAGAACATTTTCAAGCTCCAGCAGGGAGAGTACGTAGCTGCCGAAAAGGTATAATTTGTACTTAACTTAGGTCGAAGCAGCTTATCTGAAACGACATGAAGTTGCTGAGATGTTCCTGTACGGAGACCCAATGGAAAACTTTGCCATTGCTGTCATGGTCCCGAACAAAGAAGCCATCGAAGAAATCGGGAGAAAGAAGAACATTGCTGGAACATTTGAAGAGCTCTGCAAGAACAAGGAGGTTCGAACTGAGTTACTCAACAACCTGAACGCCTTTACTAAAAAGGAGGGGCTTCAAGGCTTTGAGCAAGCCAAGAACGTGTATCTGGATCCCCAGCCGTTCCTCACGAAGAGCATTCTGACAAATACTATGAAGATCCAACGACACGAAGCCAAGAAAGTGTTCAAGAAGGAGCTGGAAGATATGTACAAGGAGGGTATGCTGGGAGGTGCTGAGAAGAAGTGATAGTTGAGTGAGTAGATATCGATATGAATAAATCCGTGTTGATATAAAATACTATCTGATTGACACACTCATTGATACTCACATCCTTGGCAATATTTGCTATTAATATTATGTCCAATTGTGCCATCTGTGGGATCGACCTGACCAAATTATTTGTTATTTAATTGGTATGGAAGCTGCTAAGGGCTGGAACATCAAAGGACCAGAGAAATGGGGTACGCTCATCAACCCGTTGCGTAACTACGTCGAGAGGAAGATTCCTCTTGTGAATGAGGAAGCCAAAAAGATTCAAGGAAGACCATAGAAAATTATCAATCTGTCTATCGGTGATCCTGCTCGCTACAACAACTTCAAGTAACAGTCGGCTATATCGTAGACTCAATCCCACCTTAATGGCTGCTGTGGCTGAGGGAGTCGACAAGTTCGATGGCTACACAGATTTCAGAGGCGCTGAGGCAAGCAGAGCTGCTGTTGCAGAGTACTTCAGTAAACTTGATGGTGTGGCAATCAGCAAAGACGATGTTTATCTGACTCTTGGTGGGAGTCTCGGCATTTATCTATGCATCGCTGTGCTCTGCAATCCAGGAGACAACTTTCTCATGCCTGAAGCTGGCTTCCCTTTGGCCAACACCATAGCCAAAAGCCTTGGCGTTGAGGTAAAGTTCTACAAGCTGAACAGATCCAACAAATGGCAGGCTGAAATCGACAGCATGCGCAAATAGCGAGATGAAAAGACAAGGTTTGTATTGGTCAATGACCCATCGAACCCGTTGGGGTCTGTATGGTCTGAGGAACACAAGAGATAAATTGTCCAGTTTTGCCACGAAGCTAAACTCCCACTTGTAAGTGATGAAATTTACGAGACTATGACATTCACTCCTCAGCCAGCCAAGTTTTCTCAGATTAGGGGAGATGTGGTGCTTCTTAAATGCTCGGGTTTGACTAAAAAGTGGTTAGTCCCTGGATGGAGAGTCGGGTGGCTAACCGTTTTTGGAGGCGAGGAGACAAAACTTATTCGCGAGGGCATTCGCAATCTCTTGGATGTTATTCTCATGCCACATTCCATCATTCAAGGCCAACTTCCCAAAATTTTACAGGACGAGACTCACGACAGCTATCTAAGTGAGAAGATGAAACTGCTTCAAAAGAACCAAGAATACTTATTCAATCAGCTCTCCACCGAAGACTACTGCGAAGTGACCGACTCTCAGGGTGCCCTCTACTCGACAATTAACATCGACAATAAAAGGTTTCCTCATTTCAAGAACACTGAGGACTTCAGTCTCGAGTTCTTCAAGCAAGAGGTAACTATTTTGGTTAGCTCAGAACGTTCTCAACTTTCCAGGAGAGTTTTTCTTCAGTCACGACTTCCTTCGACTGGTCATGTGCTGCGACTTCGAGGATATTGTCGAGTTCGTTGTTCGATTCAAGCGTTTCTGTTCGAAATACCTCGACAAGGAGTGATACTCATTGGCTTGATGGTCTACACATAAACTATCACAACTCTGGAGGTAGTGTTGCAGTGCCTAGCTTTGAGGTTGAAGGGGGTGGAGGGGTTGGCGTATCAGGGTCCAACACGAACTTCTTCCGGCGGTTTTTCTTTCGTCCTTTGACTTCTTGGTCTTCCTCTTACTCGATCATCTCGAAGAATTTCTTCATATCGGACTCGTACTTCTGCCTGATTTCGTCCCAGACAGCCCAGCGACGTTTGTTTGCATCCAAGTACCTCCACACTTCTGCTTCAGATTTCTTTCCAATCAATGTTAAAGTTCCTGCTCCCTCTTTCTTGAGTTAAAGTTCTTCCAGACTCTTCCAGAATTTGATTTACAAACGGAAGAATACCCTTTGATGGCTGACGATGCATTCGCATGAATGTATGAATTCGGGCTGCTTGGGTATCGGAGCTTGGGGTTGATCAACTCCAGTATCGTTAACAATGGTCGAATTTGATTCTATTTCCATGCCCACGGCTTTTGCCACATCTCTAACCAAACTCCTTTATTGCTTAACGTTGACGCAGGGTGGGCTGTCAGCACGGTGACTCAACTTGAAACTTACGAAGACATGGCTCGAGTTCTGCGCCCACTTCACAAAAGGCTCAAGATTGGATGTTGGCATATCCAGCAGCTCAATGAAGCCATTGATTCGAGACAGCCTGTTCCCAATTGCGTTTGTCAGACTGTTGGCCAACTCCGTATTCTCCCCTTCGTTAAGCACTTGCAACAGTGGACTGTAGTAGCCTCGTTAGAAAAAAGCATAGACGCATTCTTTCAGGGCTTCGGGTTGATTCGTAAGGGTGTTCAGTACATCCAAAACTTCTTGGTCAGCTGCTGTGAGAGCCAGTTGTTGAGCTGGCAGGCAAACTGCCTGCGCTACTGCTACCAGCAGCGCCAGCAACAGCATTCCACGTAAGAACTTAATAATTATCGAGTTGCAGGCTTGCTATGATAGGAGTCGATGGTGGTGGACCCAATCGACCTGCCAACCAGCTACACGAAACCGGGCTGTTCAATATGCTCGAAGACTGTCAACTACAACGAATACTCGCTCTAACGAAGTTGGATCGGCTGGCTAAGGAACAGCATGTTGACACTTTGAAGAAGTACCGGAGGGTGTTGGCAGGGTAATTCAACGCAGAAGAGTAACGCACAGCCATGTAAAGGTGCGTCATCGCGAAACTGAGCCGAGGGATCCGTTGTGGCTACCAGCTTCGAGAGTACACGCAGTCTAAAGTAGGTCATATGCGAAGTTTGCTTTTGACTCAGTCGAGAGGCTCGCCCCTAAGCTTCATGTTAAGCTGGAACGTCACTCAGTTAACCTCCTGAAATTGTACTAGACATACTACATTGCTGTGGGTGATACTGATTCGCTCAAGAAACTAGTCAGTACTGTCTCGCATAGCAACAATGTACGGCAGTTACAGAACCTAGTCCGAACAATTTGGGATAATGCTGCGCCTGTTCATTTTGCATCAGCAACAGACAGCCATCGAGAGGCTCATTCAAGTACGTCAGCAGCTCGAAGAACGGATTGAGTGGGGTACCCGCACTCAACTTATGCTTCAGAGCACTTCAAAAGGTTTTCCTTTTAATCATCTCAACCACAACTTTTAGTCCCGAAAGTTTAAGACTGAGTCTAATACTACCCAAGTCAGCAAAGAAGATCTCCTTGCGAATAAGCTTCTGCCGATGCTAACTAGTAATACCAAAAAAGAACTACAACGAAGATAGTTTACTGAGGAACGTCGGCATACTCTCAACAGTATCGAACCAGACAGGATGGGTTATACCACGAACCAGCTTCTTTCAAGGGTGCTCCGCCTCAAGAGGCAAACAAAAAAGGACTCTGAAGTGTCGCTCTTGAGTGGTTTTAAGAAAGAGCTTCCATTAGTCTCAAACGATTCGACTATACACTAGTAACAGGAAGCAGCAGAACTTAGAGTGCGAAGAAGCCCTTCTCTTCAGTACAAGCAAACCCTCACTTCCAAAGTGCATCTTACAAGCCCTACAAAGTTGCAGCTGCCTCCTCCCACGAAATAAATTTCAGCCACTGAGCAAATGCGCACTGAAGCACTTCCGCAAGCTTCCCGTGGTGCGAGGAACATCTACAACGACTTTCTCGATCTGTTTGCTACGAATTTAGCTCAGCACTACCATAACAGTGCCCTCGATGATCTTGAGATGTTCGAATCACGCCGCCGTCCACCGAACATCAAGAATAAAGCCGACTGGCTCAACGATAATTTACTCAAGGTGGTTGGTCACTTGACCCAGAGGAATGCTACCTGTCAAAAGGCAATTGAAGATTACAGTGAGCGGTATGTTCAGGCGATGAGACGGCGCCCAACATTTAAGGTGAGTACCCGTCGTCGATCTCATATTACTTACAGCTGAGGGATGATCTGCTTTCTTTCTCTTGTTTTATTATGTTTGTGAAAGGGCAGGAACAGCTCATAGGTCCTTGGAGCTCTGAAGAAGACTCTGAGGAAATGATGAAGATTTTACGAGCCAAACCAATTCTCAAGACAGTGTATCGGCGAGAGTCGCAATCAAGGCAAGAGAATGTGCGGCGCCTCTTGCGCTATGACTTTCTGAATATCATTCGGAACGTCAATGGAGTACCAACGGTTTCTCCTGAAAAGCGGGATAAAGATGGCGTCAAGTCAAAGAGTGGAATGAAGAATGAAAGCAACAGTACAGTTCGAGAATTCAAGATTCGTCACGGGCTACCACAACCAACTATGAATTACAATCCTTCGAGGGAACTACTCACGAAAGAGCGAGTGCCATTGAACTATCGATCTCTCTCTACTATAATGTAGAGTTAGAGGAACCCAATTCGTAGTAGAAGTGGGTCACTCAATCGAACGTACCAACAGCATCCGACACAACGAGTTCATAGCCAGAGACTGTTTCCACAAAGAAGTAACCATCGTTCTCCAGGACAGCCTGTCCGTGGTTATATTAGAGCAGGTGAGGACGACTATAACTTCATCCGAAGAAGGTCAACGCCAAACTACCTTACCAAAAAGTTATTGTGATGGCGGAACAGTTTAATTATTTTACGAATAAAATGCTAGGGGCAAAGCGAACGGGCAAGAGAGGGAAGGACCTTCACAACAAGTAGAACTAGGTTGATAAATCTAAAGTTAGATGTGAGTTGGAGAAGCGCGCTAAAGACAGCTTACAAAGACTCAGCGAATTGGATGATGGTATGGGTAGGCCTATTACTTCACCGAATTAGAGGTGGAACAACGAACAATTAACTGCTTGGAATGAAATGGCCAGCAAGGTGGAACGATCCAAACCCGCAAGTCGACCGAATACCGTCAAGAGCGAATTGGTGGGTAGTGCTCGCCGAAGGCTATCAGCAGCTAAGCCAACAGTGCCAATTCCCTCAGATGAAGGAATCGAGAAAATTGAGAGCATCGAGCCTATTAATCACGAAAACTTTGAAGCAGCAGGATCAAACGCACCATTGGAATCAACCCTCCAATTTTCTTAGGCGACTGAACCGATGGAAGAAATGATGATCACAACTGCTTTGCATCCTTCATGGCACCGATCAATTCTTTCGGAGAGCAACAAGATATGTACGAAACCCTCGAAACCAAAGGATCAGTCGAGAAGCACAAAGGTTGAGCTAGCCTTCTTCAAGTAGGCGAATTCTATTCGCCAGCGAATACTGGAGAGTCTAAATCTTGAGAAAAGGGTGGTATGCCTACAACCAGCCAGTAGCTCAACTCAGGTTCATGTCCTCCACTCCCGCCCTCGAACCTCCAAGCCAATAGTAAAACCCCAATCGTCGACCTACCGTCCTTCCTCCCGTCCCATGAAAAGTACTTCCACTGAACACAAAAAGAAAGATGGGCAGATATTGGCAACCAGTTCCTATACTAACCGTTACGGCACAAACCCACTTTCAGAGAAGCTCTTCCAGAATTACAAAGAAGTGCTGTGTCGACTGAGCCACACGATTCAGTTCTGATGAACCAATCATCCGATGATGTTTACTGCATTAGCTTTGTTGCTTACTGTCGTCGTCAGAGTCCTCGTATTATCTCAGCTTGCTCTCAGCTAGTCTCCGGATCAGCTCCTCACTCAGCTGCTGGACTACATTCTCGGGTGATTTCGCTTATATCGGGTTTTTCGGTTATTCTGTTTTTGCTACTGTTGCTGTTGGCTTGATTGACTCTTTCATCAGAGGCTGGTCTTGTAGTGATGTGAGAGTGAGGAGTCCTCTTCTAACTTCGAATATTGGTTGGTTCCATTTGGGAAGGGTAGCTACAAATTCAGTGTACCTTTTTTCATAGTCCGGCTTTACCTCGACAATTGGAATGGGTTAATTGCTGATATCCCTTCCAATGTCTGGTTGATCACTAACCGACTTCTCCTGTTTTTCCTAACGATCTGGTTTATCGGTCTTGCTTTCCTGCCTCTCCGGCTTTTACGCAATCTTCTTCTTCGATAAACTACGGGTATCTTTATTCTTTTGCTTTTCGTTCTGCTTGTTTTGACAGCTTTGGCACTTACAACACTTTTGGCAGAAGTAGCAGATCCATGTGTCAGCTCTGTAATTCGCTCGTAAGAAATTCTGTATTGGCCACTAGGTACACTGTCGTGTTTAGAGAGGATGCACCCCATACAGTATCTTTTGTGACACTTGGGCATACAGCAAGCTGCCAGGAAGTTTGAGTACTTGTTCATGGGGCTCTGCAGCTGGCTACACTCCCCTTGGTAGTGACAGCTGCTACCGTCCATATAATAAGGTTTTTTGAATGGAAAAATACAAGGTGGGAAAAGTTCTAGGTGATGGCACCTTTGGCTCAGTAGTGAAAGCAGTAAACACACAAACCGGGCACGTTGTTGCCATCAAGCGAATGAAGAGCAAGTATACGAAGTGGGAGGACTGTGTAAATCTCCAGGAGATAAGGGCGTTGGTTCGCTTTCACCACCCAAACATTGTCAACCTGTATGAGCTTATCAAGCTAAACAATGAGCTGTACTTCGTGTTTGAATTCCTGGACCAGAATGTCTACCAGCTGATGAAGGGTATGGACAAGCCGCTCCCGGAAGTACAGATACGCAATATCATCTTCCAAACTCTGCAGGGGTTGGCCTATATGCATCGGCATGGCTACTTCCATCGCGATCTCAAACCTGAGAATCTGTTAGAGTCCAATGGAATCGTAAAGATAGCCGATTTTGGATTAGCACGAGAAATTCGAGCGAAACCTCCCTTTACCGAGTATGTTTCGACCAGGTGGTATCGAGCCCCTGAAGTTATTCTTCGTTCGACGAACTACAATTCTCCTGTAGACATCTTCGCAATGGGCGCCATCATGGCCGAATTGTATTGCCACTGGCCACTGTTTCCTGGAAGCAGCGAGCGTGACCAACTTACGAAAATTTGTCAGGTGATGGGAACTCCGACAAAAGAAGAATGGCCTGACGGATATAGGCTTGCTGGGAATCTGGGACTACAATTTCCAAAGTTTGATGCTAGAAACTTGGCATAGGTTATTCCGACTGCTTCTGCTTCAGCCATTTCTCTAATCGCAAGTATGCTGCACTACAACCCGCAAAAGAGACCGAGTGCTAGCCAAGCACTACAACACCCTTACTTCCAAGTGTCAGTACCAGTCGCTGAGGAAGTTCTCCTGAATCGTTCCACCGATCACACTGAAATGGACCGGACGAGCTGGGGCATCAAAAATGCTCGATATCGTCCCGGTGTAGTTTGCAAACTGTTCGAATAGTGATAGTGATTTTGCACTTCTCATGAGTAATGTTGAAGAGACGCGAGAAATCAAACCGGAGCCTGTTGCCCAAGAGCGATAGTCGGTACCAACTGACCAGCAGCTGAGGAGACAGTACGAGAAGTACCTCAAACACATCGACGTGCGCCCCAAGATAGTCAAGGATGTTATTGCTTCGGAGGGTCGAGTGTGCTACCTAGTAAACCCAGCAACAGATAAATACAAGCATCCTCCCTACCAATCGTTCGGAATGCGTATGCCACTCCTGTCATTGGAAAAGCAGCTTCAGTTTGTGCGAGGAAGCAACCCATTTTTCTAAACGACCGCCAAAATCGTTTCGTAATTGATCCAAAGCGATAGCAACGGTCTCGTTAAGCGTAAGCGCAACAGAGCAATCCTATTTCCGTCGGGAAAGCACATGTCGTATGTGTATGCCAGAGGATAGCATCTTCGTCGGCTCGATCTCTAACTGTCTGATAACAAAGTGCAAATCCATTATTTCAAGGAATTTGACAAGCTCAACGGAAGGATCAATGAGGTACAGCTCCACGAACAGTCGTTGATTGTTCGAACTCTGTACCGACTTAAATTCTTCGCCTTAGATGGTCAGCCTCAGCTAATTGTGCCAGAAGAGAAGTAGATAATTGGCTCCATGTTCAACCCTTTCAAAAAGAATGAACTTGTTGTGAACACTTACGGTTCGGATACAACTATTCGGCGCTACGATACCACCGGTGGGCAGCCAACCCTCAGTGATGAATTTCACTGCGAAGGGTTGGCAAGGGCAATGCAGTGTATCGACTACAACTCAATAATCATAGCTTCTGGTGATTGTAGCATTCGATGCTTGGACACCAAAGCAAACAGGCAAACGACTCTACGACAAATGCCCGAGCAACTCTATGAACTGCAATGGTTAAGATCAGCTTACGGCAACACTAGTTTCTACAGCACCATCAGTCGTTCGAGAATAGAAATATTTGATATCCGAAACGCAGGAAAGCCGATGGTAAGCATCAAACATCTAAGCGAGGAGTGCCCACCGGATATTCTTCAGTACTTCGTAGGGAATCCGCGTCCATGCAGTCTCAAAGATAAACTCAACCAAAGGTTACTGAAGTTAGACCAACCCATAATAGTCGCCCATAGCCCCTATCGGCAATCTAACTGCATGTTTCTTCGGTTCGGTTAAGAAAGTAACCCAACTACCACTAAGCTCAATCTCATGGGCAGTCTTCTGAGTGGGTAGTGCAGTAATCGCGGTGATAGCAGCAGTCCCAATTTACTGTTTGATTCTGGAAAATTATTCAATGAGGCAAAACCCACCAGCATCAATCCTGTAATGTTGTCCAGAGATAGGTTGGCTTTCCTGCAAAGTGACAGTTGCAATGGCGTTTCTCTCCAAGCCTTTCAGCTGAGCTCTATTGGAAACGACAGTAACGTTCTCTATGAAGGCATTCCAATGGAACCTCAGGGGAAATTGCAAGATGCCAGAAATCTTTCGGAGAGTCTCAACTAAGAACGAGCTCTTCGTCTTCAGTCTTAGAAGTATTTGGAACCTTGTAAGGTGAAGCTCTAACCTGGAGTTGAATCCTCGGACCAGCAAGTAACGAGACGAGGTATGACTGAGAGACGAAGAACTTTTGTTTGTAGGCTTGACCACTTCAGGCGCTGCCTCTACGACATGGCTGACGTCGCTGAACTTGAATCCCCTGACAAAGACAACGAGCTTGGCCCTACGATGGATACATTTGCATCCCAAAACATCAACTTCGACGAGTTCCAACCAAGCAGCACATAAAGCGAAATATTCAATGGCTACGAATAGTTGGATGTGCTTATGAATCGCCCCTTCCCCTGACCCTACTTCCATTCTACTAACTTACATTTGATATGAAGAAACAAGGGATGTCAGTCGTCTCGTCCACCTCCAAACTCATCGATCTCCTCTTTGTCAACAAAGAACTCTTAGTTGCTGTGGATATTCAGGATGTGAGGCTTCTCACCGTAGCGGCTTCGCCTTTCTATTCCCGTCTCTATACTCTAGGCGATCTCACGCTCTCTTCGTTTTTCTTTGATCCGCTGTAGTTTCTTCTTTAGCAGCTTTGCTTTAAAACTCTGCATCTGGGTTTAGTCTGTGGGTTAAGGATTCAGGTTGCTCAGGCTGCTGTCAGCCTGGCGCTGCTAGACATCTATTCCTTAAATGCCATCATCCCCACCATCAAGTACAATATTTTTTGAGTAGAGAGTCTTCTCGGCAATCGCTACACGACCAGGGCGGAGCTTTTGCATGCTTGATAGGTCGAGATCCTTCTCATCGTTGACTTGGAGCTCGGGATTGTTGGTGCTCCCGACTTCAGACAACTGTGGTTTCTTCATCTTGCGAATCCGTTTAACCTTGCTGACCTCGATCTAGTACTCTTCGACTTCCTCGAAGCAGTCCCAATAGCGGCCAATCCTGGCTAGCATTACTCCCATTTGAAATATATATATCAAGAGGCACTTTTGACCGCAAATCATATGATCCTCGCATTCTTGACCTTTTTAACGCGTACTGGAGCGGCTTCGAACTTCTCCTTGGGTTTCTCGTCCTCAGCAGCCGAAACGTTTGACCGTTCGGAATTGCTGGTAATCCCGAAGATTGCTTTTTCATTGTCTGTAGTATTATTACCTCGCTTGAAGCGGGCTTTCTCTTCACGTTTGGCCTCCTCGAGGTGCTCCTTGACGATGGTGTTCATCCCCTCTTCTGCTTTAGCCTTCTTTCGGTTGGCCAGCTTGATGATGATTGCGACAAGAATCATGAATACATGCACAACCAGCCCCAGCAAGTAGAGACAGAGAACAGCGAAGCAGATGGGAGTCGACACTTCTGGATGACTGATAGTCTCAGCAATGTCAATCGAAATGAAGCCTAAGTAGCAATACACTTTACAGCAGATGAGTAAGAGAATTATAAGGTTGCTTATGAAGTTTGTTGCGTTGTTACGGCGATCTCGATGTGGTGGTTCATTGAAGAATATAGTAAAGTAGAGGAATAGGGCAACGATGGGTCCACCAATCTGTACCTTCGTGATGTCGAAAGCTGCACCAATACTAGTAAAGAAGATTACGTGGCGAACGTAGTTCATTACTGGATAGTACATGTTACTGTAGCGCAGGCAATCGAACTCGAAGCGCTTATCATGATCTATATCTTCGATCAGGCCTATTGAAGTCATCAACTGGGTGTTTTCCCGATCCTCAATAAACCCCTTAATATCCAAGGCCAGTTTAACTGGATAACCTATGACGACAGCTGCGGTTGCACCCATCAGTACAAGTTCCATGATGTTGAGGAAACTTCCAACTTGCAGGAATCGAGACTGAAGTCCAATGAAGAAGCAGAACCTCATACTCTCCACATAGACGAGCCCGTTCCATATTGACTTGAAGGCAAAGTTGATCTTCCGTAGTAGCTCACTCTTGGTGCAGACAGTCAGTAGCTTGCTGGCGAGATAAACGAGACTGGCGATGATAATCAAAGCTATGTCAGGGATGAGGTTGCTTAAAATCGAAGAATTCAAGCCAGCATTGGTGATGGTGGGTGGCAGTCCTGGAGCTGGGTCAAACTTGAATGGAAACATAGCTGCCAACAGCCTATAGGGATCGATCTTACCAGAGTTAAAGCCTACAAAGAACTGGTCGAGGCGTCCCTTGAGAATATTAAAGAAGCCGAGGAAGAAGAACATTTGCGTATATTCGATGACAGGCAGGAGCAGTTCGAAGTTGTTGGTGAGCATGGCAGCGACGATGAAGATGTTACTGACTTGGATGAATTGGGGAAGCTGTATGAAGACTGTGTCGTAGTAGTCAGAAACTGTGATCAATAAGCGCTTCAGACGAGGGTAGTTGCCTTTTTGAATGGGGTCTCTCGAAGTGCCTTCTGTAGAATTGACTGTTGTGGTGTCACGAGAGGATTTCTATTCGATGATCCTCCGAGAATGCTAAATATCAGATAGTTGTACAGCAGCGGAGTTATTTACCTCTGGGAAGCTCATCAGCACCTCCTCCAACGGGTCAGCTTCCAGGTTTTGGGAGTCTCTATCTTGGATCTCGATGTCATCATCATTTGCCATCGCCGAGGGAGTAGCTGCTGGATGGCTGCTCCTGCCCATCACTGCAAGGCATCCGAAGATGACGATAAGTGGCAAGAGTCGTTTGCCGCTGGTAATCTATGGCCTTCGAATCATGGAATTCATTATAAATGCTGGGAAGCATCGCGGAAGATAGATCACTTCAGCAGGTGAACAATTTCGGCTGGTGATATTCGCTTGCGCGGATCGATGCTCAGCATCCGCTTGATGAGATATTGAAGCTGCACGTTTCGACTTATCGGAGGATCGCTCTACAGTTCACAGCTAATGTACATGTGCAGTGAGTACCCTGTCGAGATTGTAAACGATCTCCAACTGCTTTTCTATCAGCGATTGAGGCGATTCGGTGCAAGCGAAGATTGGGCCTGACGGTTTGTTCCGTGCTATCTTGATTTTTTAAGGGCGCATCGAAAGTGGGTATCCCACCAGGAGCTCCAGTAGAATCATGCCCAACGACCATATATCGAACACCCAGCTGAACGGGTAGTCCTACATGTAGTCGAGCATACGACGGTCGTGCTCGCGACCAGTGTCGAATCTACCTCAAGGGATTTCTTACAGCAAATAGTTGAGGATTTCTGGAGGCGTGTACTCCGATATTAGGCTTGGGACCGCTTTCTGGAGATCCTTAAAGTAAAACCACGATTAGAAACCAAAGATCTTGATGATCGGTAGTATCTGCTTCTTATGGCTATCTCGGCCAGGCCTGACAAAGATATTCCATGGGCGGAGGTTTCCGTGAATGATCCCGCGATCAGCAAACAAACATAAAAGTTTGCTGACTTACACAATGAGGCGCTTAGTGAGGGAAGGTGAGGTTGTCAAGGCTTAGTGCAGCGGTCTATAGTCAATCTTTGCTAATATTAACCACCAATCGTACCTGTAGAACATTATCGCTTCGAAGAGAAGTCTTGTACAGGAGATTTTGCAGTGGCTCTTCGTCATTGCACTCAAACACCATCCAGACATCCCTGAGGCTGCCACCTCGACTGTCGTCCCAGGTATGCTTCAGTAACCTAGGAAGGTTTGCTACTTGCGGGTTCCGAGCGAACTCCCGTTTGAGCTTGCCACCTTCAAAAAAGAACAGTCCAAACAGTTCTATTTCATGAGGAGAAGGTGCTTCTTTAACGAAAAAACTGCGGCGGTTCACGGTGTGCCTTGCCCTCCATATTGAACATCCACTTTCATGCACTAGCTTGTTCGATGGGGTGTATCCTTAGATGAAGCTTTGCTTCGGTTCAAACGTTTCGAAATCGGAGAGGTTGGTCGGTATGGATTGCTGCTGCTGGTGCCCTGCCAGTTCAGACTTTTTGGGACTTGGCTTTGGTTTCTTGTTGTTGCCTGCTGACAGCGATCTCGGTCGCTTGCTTATCTTTTTTTCAGGCTTCACACTTTTCTCCAAAGGCCGTTTGTGCTTGGATTTTGATTTGGACAGCGATATCTCCGATCTCTTCTTCTGCGTGGTGTCTTTCTGCGATCGTGCCGGCTCCTTCTGACTGTAGTAGAATTTGATTTCTTTGCGTTGCTTGTTCTTTGTCGAGTAGGTCTGTCTGCGATAAGCATTTCAATACATTGACTGGTCCAAGCTACTCATGTAGTAGCCTTCCTCATGGTTGGTGAATCTGTGGATGGTGGCACGACGTTGCTGATCCTTTTCGTCCCAATCATCGTCAGTTTCAATCGTATTAAAGCGTTTGCGCTTGGCGTCCGATTTGGTGCGGGGTTTCATTCAAATTATAAGTCTATGCTGGACAACTATCAGAGTCAAATCACTGCCAGGAGCTCCACCTCGATTAACAGTAGGCAGTTTGGCGGGATTCTACCTGCAATTCCTTCCTTTCCATATGCCTTCTGAGAAGGAACACGTACCTTGACCTTCTAGCCTAGCGACATCTCAATTGTATTGTGGATATACCTTCCTTACGGTCTCCTCCAAACCTTCGATGACGTCCCCAGAACCAATTTGAAAGCAGAAAGGTTGGTTACGAGATCGGCTCACATCGATAACCTCACCAGTTGCTAACTGTCTATTCTACTACCTGCCTCACCTGTGTGGAGTAATGTATCCGAACATTGTTGCCTTTTCTCGGGTAGGTCCGGCCGTCTCCCATCCTGACCGTTTCGATCTCCAGTTCGCTCATCTTATAATTACACTTACTTGTTAAATTCAAATCGCGGCATGAGAGCAGAACACTATCGACCCAATCGCACCAAACTAGCAACGGACAGCTCAGAACATACCCTCACAGACAGTCCAGGATCTAAGCGACAGAGGCTCTACTTGCTGATTGGAGACTACCATAAATCATTGTCCAACATAGACTTAAAAGAACTTAGTCAGGAGGAAGGGGAAGGCGATTGGATCGCTGAACAGACTTAGTTTGTCAAATTGTTGCGAAGGAAGTTGGATCGATATGTGGAGCACCCAGACCACCAGAAATATTCCCGTTTGCTGCTGGAATGCGAAGATTCTCTGAGGAGATTAAACCGAAACTCTCCTCCAAAGCTCCACCAAGCAGCTCTATAGGATTAGTCATCTATCGAAGCAATATCACCCATTCGACCAAAGCTGAAACACACAATAGCCCGTTCAATCGATAAACTCAAGGAAACAATAACGGTCAAAGAGAACTTGCTTCAGAAAAACTACGAAACAGAACACGACAAGAATAAGCATTTGACTGTAAAACTGCGCCAACAACAGAGTCAGCTGGAGGAGCTGAGTAGGCAGCTGAAGAAGGTCCAAGATGAACTGTTAAATGCCCATGATAGGCTTAGCCAGCAACAAGTTACTAGTCACAGCCGCCAGAACAAGGAGATGATGCTTCTCATCAAATAAAAGTACCCCTTGGTTGATGCAGCGAAGAGAAAGACGAGACTATCCAAACTCTTGAAAGGGAGGTGACCCAGTTACGCTCTGAACTATAATCTCGCTCGGACTAAAAATCAAGGCAGAGATTCAACGAGCAGTAGGTATTTACCCTCATGGAGACGAACCAACAGCTCAAGACTAGTAATAACATGCTTCAGCTCAAGGTCGATAGACTTAGCCAGACCGTTTAGGAATTGGATGTCGAGGTCCGCCGAATTACTGGACATCAGAACGATAGTTCGGAGTTGGATTATCTTAAAGATGAGAACCACAGGCTTAAAGAAGAGAATATACAGTTGGAAAGCCGCATTGAACAGGTAGCGAGAGAGCTCGAAAGGCTAGCCATTAACGAGCGTGAGTTTGCTTCAATGAGAAGCGAAAACGACGAGCTTCGAAAACATCTCGTCTACAAGACCAAGAATATGGAAATGCTTGAGGGACAGCTTCACGAGCTCGAAGAAAAGATGCTACAGCTGGACGAAGGCAACTTGGAAGCAGTCAAATCATTAAAAGAAGCCCGACTTGAAATACGCGAATTGCAAGAAAGGTGCGATCTTTACAAGGAGAAGTACTTCCGACTGAAGCAAAACCTTCCTGAGGAGGGTCGGACCAGCCGCTAGACACACCGATAGTCACAACCCTCTTGTCAAGGTGCTTCAACTTGCGGGGATCTCTCAACTTCCCGTTTAGCCGTAAACCGTCCAGGAGAACAGTCTAAAAAGCTCCGGGTGCTCGAAGATTTGAAGTCGTTGGTTCGCAGTCACCGTCACCAGTTCGAAAAGCTCCGGTGACACCTTTCCAAATTTAAACCATGCGAGTCGGCAGTGTGCAGTTAATAATAAGAAATATAAGAAACCCGGCGGTTAGATGTCTCGAATTACGAACTAATATGGCATGGGACTCGGACAACTCGGCGGCGCTAACTATCTCCTTCGAACACCCTCCGAACAAAATCTCAACGGTGGAAAAGGGTTCACGCCGACCCGCCCGCGTCTTATCGGAGCATCCGAACTGAATGGAACGCCAATATCCCTGGCCAGGAAAGGTGAACGAATGGCATCCCCACTACTCGGTCGCATCAACAAGGAAAACCAACAAACTAATGTGTGTCAACCTTCACCCGGCAAGTTGGCCATCAAAATCAAGCCGACAGTCGCGATGGGAGAACTGCAACAAGAAAACCGTACTAAGTCACCGCTGCTGAGGGATAAGCCTTTGCTCGGTGGCACCCTCTCCCCATTTAACAAGATGTCGGAGGGTCTGAAGAACTACATGCAGTACAATACGCTTCCTGCTACGGATTCACAACCGGAAAAGTACCAAACGTTAGCCGCGAGGATAGAAATGGAAAAGCACTCCAGCGCGACTGACCACCAGGAAGATGTCCTGAAGACCTCCAATAGTTTTAAACTGCTGGGGAGCCGAAAGAATAGTTTAGCAGCATTGAGCCCACTCGCTGGTTTAAAGGACAAATCCCCCAGCAACCTCAACGAAAAGAAGCTGAAGAATGAAGTCATTGACGACATCATTAAGAACTGCGGAAGGAAGCAACAGCAACAACAGCAGTTGCTGAAGACATCCAACGGTTCAAGTCCATTCTTAGGATTTGGGCAGCAGCAGAAACAACAGCCGCTCACTGATAGCAAGTCATACGGCAAGTTTGAATCCAACAAGTTTAAGAATGCCATTCGAGAATCCACTAACCATTAGAATTTCCTAGCTGCGAAGGCCCGCGACGAGGAAAACGATGGCTATACTATGTGCCTAAATAAGGACGGCCGGGAGGTAAGATCGCATTAATTCAGGCCAAATATCGAGTAGTGAACAATAACCCCGACGACGATGATGAGGAACCCATGCATTACTGCTCCAACTGTGCTGTACAGCTGATTCAGCAGGGCTTCAAGGTGGAGCCTATCGAAGAGGGTGGTTCTCACCACGAATAATACGACCCGCTTGTCAACAGGATCACTGATCTC